>ENA-UOOM01000629-UOOM01000629.1-fermentation-metagenome-genome-assembly--contig:-NODE-629-length-38782-cov-4.549771_pt1 | contig 38782 bp, 41 predicted proteins | sample MGYA00245781_ERZ724031 | MGnify/ENA primary metagenome ERZ724031 (study PRJEB28704, sample SAMN03018317) | fermentation metagenome | biome: anthropogenic terrestrial biome; feature: soil; material... | reverse complement strand
GACCTAGCAACAGAATCACAAGGGTGGCTAACTTAAACTTGAAATTTGCGAAAAAAGAAAAGATTAAAGCTGAATTATAAAAAGCGAATAAATAGTACCATACTGAAATACCTATATATTAGGACAAAGGATGGTGATATTGAAAATGGGCTTAGTATTAGAAACAGATGCAATGATCAATAGTATAATAGATGGATTTGGAGGGTTTATGATTGGATAAAGTAGAAAAGAATAAAAAGATTGTAATGGATAAAAAGAGGATGAATCAACATGTAGAGACTATTAAAATAGAAATTCAAGCTTTTAAACACAAAAGACAAGCAGAAAAAGAAAAAATACAAACAAAAAATCAAAATAAATACTTTGTCGGATTGATTGAGAAGGCCAAGCTCGAGTTAGAACAGTCAAAAAACTTTTTCACCAATGTAACGGACCCAGACTTAGTAGACTATGCTGCACATAAAATTCTCGCCAATGAATACTTTTACAATTACTTATTAAAGAAAGCCAAAAAAGAAAAGATTAAAGCTGAATTATAAAAAGCGAATAAATATTACCATACTGAAATACCTATATATTAGGACAAAGGATGGTGATATTAAAAATGGGCTTAGGATTAGAAACAGATGCAATTTTAGCTTATTCTATTGGTTTGTTAATCTTATATTTTTTGGGAAGCACATTATTTAAGGCATTCAAAATACCAGTACGCTTCGTTGTGTCCGTCTTTATCAATAGTATAATAGGTGGATTGTTGCTCTTGCTCTTAAATATGTTTAACTTCGATATCGGAGTAAATCCATGGAATGCTCTAGTAATAGGTATTTTTGGGATCCCGGGGCTAATTTTATTAATTGTGCTAAAGTTGATCTTAGCAGTATGAATGGAGATGGTAATAAGGTAACATGTCGTAGGTTGCGGCCTTGTAGCTCCTTTTAGTCGCCACAAACCGCGTCAACCCTAACAGGGTAATACCCCCTTTGGACAAGATAAATGGGTATTACCCTAGGTGGTAAGCAAAACTCGCCTTGGGGTGAGGTAAAAACGTAGACTCTGTCAGGAGTTATACTAAATTGAAGTGAAGAATCTCTACGCATAAACTCTTAGGTACGTACCTAAGAGTTTATGTTTGTCATAAAATATGGACAAAGCATACTAAAGATGAATAATAAACCTGTAAATGGGTAAATAAAATTGAGACGAATTAAGCAATAATCTGCAAACCATTACATGTAGAAAGCCAAAAAAAATTGTGATAGAATATCGAATAGGTTCTTTGTAATACCTACATTAACAGTAGATTATATTATGTTAACAGAAGGAGGAAATGCAGTGAAGGGAATTGGTGCGTCACCAGGCATTGCAATCAGTAAAGCATTCATATTAAAGGATGTTGTGATTGAAATCAATACTGCCAAAATCGAAAACGTACATGACGAATGCGCTAGACTAAAAGATGCAATTGATAATGCAAGACTTCAAATAAATAACATAAAGCAAAAAGCAATCGAAGAATTAGGTGAAGAGGAAGCTAAAATCTTTGATGCTCACTTAATGATTCTAGACGATCCTGAATATACAGGGCAAATAGAACAAGTAATCAATAGTGAAAAAATTACAGCAGAAAATGCGGCAAATCAAGTAACAGAGCAATTTGTAATGATCTTCGGCATGATGGAAGACGAATACATGAAAGAAAGAGCTGCAGATATTAAAGATGTTGGTTCTAGATTAATTCGAAATATATTAGGTGTACAAACACAAAACCTAAGCGAAATTTCAGAAGATGTAATCATTATTGCAAAGGATTTAACGCCATCTGATACGGCACAAATGAACAAACAAAGAGTTAAAGGCTTTGCTACAGATATCGGAGGAAGAACTTCTCATACAGCAATCATGGCTAGAAGTTTAGAGATTCCAGCAATATTAGGATTAAAAAATATTACTTCTAGTGCAAACGATGGAGATATTATTATAGTAGATGGTATGACAGGAGAAGTAATTATTAATCCTGAAGAAGAAGTACTTAAGAGCTACCAAGACAAAAAAGCAGAATATGAAAAATTCAGAAAAGAGCTCGAAGAATTAAAAGAGCTTCCAGCAGAAACAAAAGATGGACATGTAGTAGAGCTCGTTGGAAATATTGGTACACCAAAAGACATCGAAGGCGTTACTCGAAATGGCGGACAAGGCGTAGGTCTATACCGTACAGAGTTCCTATATATGGACAGCGATGAGATGCCAAGTGAAGAAAAGCAATTTAAAGCATACAAAGAGGTTTTAGAAGGCATGAAAGGTATGCCTATCATCATCCGAACTTTAGACATTGGTGGAGATAAAAAACTTCCATATTTACAATTAGAGGAGGAAATGAATCCATTCTTAGGCTTAAGGGCAGTAAGACTTTGTTTTGTTGAAAAAGACTTATTTAAAACGCAACTTCGCGCCATCTTAAGAGCTAGTGCATTTGGAAAAGCACTCATTATGTTTCCAATGATCTCAAATGTAGATGAAGTAAGACAAGCAAAAGTCATTTTAGATGAGTGTAGAAAAGAACTAGATGCTGAAAACATAGCTTATGATAAAGACCTTAAAGTAGGTGTCATGGTAGAAATTCCATCTGCAGCAGTTTGTGCAGATATTATTGCAAAAGAAGTAGACTTCTTTAGCATTGGTACAAATGATTTATGCCAATACACTTTAGCAGTAGATCGAATGAATGAAAACGTAAGCTATTTATATCAACCATTCAATCCTGCAATTTTGAGATTGGTTCATAATGTAATAAAAGCTTCTCACCAACATGAAGGTAAATTCACTGGAATGTGTGGAGAAATGGCAGGAGAGCCTCTTGCAGCATTAATCTTACTAGGTCTAGGCCTAGATGAATTTAGTATGAGCGCGTCTAGTATTCCACAAATCAAAAAGATCATTAGAAGCGTTACATTAAAAGAAGCTCAAGAAATTGCTCAAAAGGCACTAGAGCTTGCAACAGCTGATGAAGTAATGGCCATGGTAACAGAAGAATTAAAGAAATTAAATATTACAATTATTTAGGAGGAAAATCAATTGGTAAATAAAGAGGTTACAGTATTAAACGCAACAGGATTACATGCAAGACCAGCATCAATGTTTGTACAAGAAGCAGGAAAATATAAATCAGAAATCAATATTATTAAAGGCGATAAAAAAATCAATGCAAAAAGCATCATGGGAATCATGGCAGCAGGCCTTTCAAAAGGCACAGTATTAACAATTGAAGCAGACGGCGAAGATGAACAAACTGCATTAGCTGCATTAGTAGCTTTAATCGAAAGCAAATTTGGAGAAGCATAAAAAATAAAAAAATATCCTCGTAGTCCAAGGTGTTGTAGGACAATTTAAGAAAAGCAAGCGGAATACAGAAAATAGTATAAAAAAGGAATCAGTAGCAGGATAAAAACCGCTGTTTGATTTCTTTTTTAATATGCAAAAATTGTTTTACAAAGTGGGTTTCAATACGAAAGAGATAAGCAAAAAGGTAGGAGAATGCTGCTAGGGAAATGACCCAATCATTTTTAAGAAATTTGCATATGTATTTTTAAGTTGTTTATTGTGCATTTACTCAACGTCTTACCACTTAATATAAAAATTTTGAAAAAACTGTTTACAATCCAAATATTGGGGTATAATTTTAAAAAAGTATAAATTGGAGGGGAAATTATGTCTAAAAGTTCAGATTTTATGAGTGGTGTCTTATTAGGTACAATTCTTGGAGGAATCGCTGGTATTTTATTAGCTCCAGAATCGGGAAAAGGCACCATACAAAAATTAAAAGATAAAAGTGAAGATTTTATCGATAATGTTAAAGACTTAAGCAATGATGCCGTGGATCAAATGGGTGAATATAAGGATGAAATAAACGAAAAAGTTGAAAATTTAAGCAATAAAGTATCGGACAAAATGAAATATTACAAAACAGAGTTAGAAGATAAACTAGAGGATATGAAGGATTCAGTAGAAGATGCTATTGACGATATAGAAGAAGAATTAGATGAAGATCCAGATCCTCAAGATACTCAAATATAGCTCAAATACACATAGAAGCTAGAAGGTGAAATAATAATGTTTGAACCAATCCACTTATGGGAAGCGGGTATTCTTTTAATAGGAATTGCCTTTGTAGTAGGTGCTGTATACCTAGCCAAGACGATGAAAAGCTTGACAATAGCTGTAGAGGACATAACTAAAACGGTTTCAGAAAACAGAAAACAAATTGACGATATCATAAAAGATGTTCAGAGCATAACAAATAGTTCGTCGGAAGTAATGGATAGCGTAGAGGAAACATTACACTCTGTAAAGAAGTCTGTCACAGATGTACAAAAAACTGTTGCTACCACAAAGAGCTATATTCTCAGACCAGTCTTAAAAACGCTAAGATATACACATTCAGCAATTGGTATTGTTCAATCACTTACAGGAAAAAGAAGGAAAACAAAGGGTAAAATATGAAGACACGTTTAACGTGTCTCCCTTTTTGAACAATGGTTGAAAGGTCTATATGGCGCATTATGGAAATTAATACACAATAGATTAAAAAAGCACAGTAAGCTTAACGAGGGGGAAGTACTTTGTTATCAATAACAACAAAAATAGAAGAAGATCATTACCAAATTAAATTAAATGGTGAAGTAGATATTTACACTGTGGATCAATTAAAAGAAGCTATAGATGACAAGATGAAACAGAATCCTAAAAAGATTGTTTTTGATTTTGGAGATTTGGGGTACATAGATAGTACCGGCATAGGAGCACTTATAGGAATAAAAGGTAAATATAAGGATACGGACATTAAAATTATCAATTTGCGCTCCAATGTAAAAAAACTGTTTGAAATTACCGGAATTATAAGAATATTTTCAGTTGAATAAGTGGAGGAATTGAAGGAATGGAAAGAATGGAAAAGAATATGATAGTAAGCCTTACACTGCCTAATGCTCCTGAGTTTGTAAGTGTAGCTAGATTAGCTCTATCAGGCGTTGCTGATAGAATGGGATTTGATGTAGATGATATTGAAGATTTAAAGGTTGCTGTATCAGAAGCGTGTACTAATGCCCTTAAGCACGGTAGTAAAAAAGAAGGGGGAAAGTATTTTGTACACTATACAATTAAAGAAAAAAAGCTTATAATCGATGTATGTGACGATGGTAAGGGTATAGATATAGAAAATATAAAAACCCCAGATTTAGACCATCCAAAGGAAAGCGGCTTAGGATTATACATTATTCAGACTCTAATGGATGAAGTAGAAATTACAAATCGAGAAAATAATGGAGCCAGCATACGTATGATTAAAAACATGAGGGAGTAGTTGCATGAGTAAAGGTCTATCGGCTTCTCAAAATAATAAGAGCCTTAATCGTAAGGCGTATATCGATAAGTTATTTAGTGAGTATATAGCTACCAAAGATCATCAATTAAGAAATAAGATATTCGAAGAACACGCCTTTATAGCTGAAATTTTATCAAAAAAGTATGTCAACAAAGGTGTGGAATATGATGATATCTATCAGGTAGCTAGCTTAGGTTTGATTTATGCAATAGAAAGATTTGATCCAAGTAAAGGATTTGAATTTTCAAGCTTTGCTACACCTACCATATTAGGAGAAATCAAGAAGTATTTTAGAGACAAAGAGTGGATTATCAAGGTACCTAGAAGGATACAAGATTCCTATCGAAGAATAAACCAAGCAAAAGAAGAATTGCAACATAAATTGATGAAAGTACCTACAGTAGATGATATAGCAAATTACCTTAATCTCACTCACGAAGAGGTTATAGAAGCTATGGAGGGCAGTTTTGCCTACCAGCCTACATCATTGGATGTAAAAGTATCTAATTCAAACGATGATAGCGACTTGTCTTTATTTGAAGTCTTAGGTTTAGAAGATACAAAAATAGCTGAAATAGAAAATAAAGATTTCCTGCGTACGATATTTGATAACCTGTCAAAATACGATAAAAAGATTATCGTCGACAGATTCTATAATAATAAAAGTCAAAATGAAATAGCAATCGAATTAGGCGTCTCACAAATGACCATATCTAGACTAGAAAAAAAGATTTTTAAAAAATTAAGAGAAAAAATAGCTGTTTAAAATCCTCCTTATTGTGAGGATTTTTGCAACTAAGTTAGATTAAACTATAGATATATGATTTGAAATGATATAAAATAATAATAAGTTCACATTTTAAAAGGTTATAATGAAGTTATACTATAGCAAGATTATTTTGACGAGGAGGAAGATTCAAGATGAAAACGTATCCAACTAGGCAAATAAGAAATGTAGTATTATTAGGGCACAGCGGAAGTGGAAAGAGCACAATCCTTGAAGCGATGGCTTTTAATGCAAAAATGACCGACAGAATGGGAAGAATTGAAGACGGCAATACCTTATCTGATTTTAATCAAGAAGAAATTCAAAGACAAATCTCCATTAGCACATCTATCGTACCGATTGAATTCAAAGACCACAAATTAAATATATTTGACGTGCCAGGTTACTTTGACTTCGTTGGCGAATTAGTAAGTGCAGTAAATGTAGCCAATTGTGCAGTAATCGTCATTGATTGCCTTTCGGGTCTAGAAGTTGGCGCAATAAAAGCGTGGGAGTATGTTCAAGCAAAAAAAATTCCTACCTTTATTTTAGTGAACAAAATGGACCGAGATAATGCACAATTTGAAACCGTTATGGAGCAAATCAAAAACACATTAGGACCTAAGGCGGTTCCATTTGAAATTCCCTATGGAGAAGGGGAAGGCTTTAAAGGTGTACTAAATGCAGTAGATATGACAGGAAGAGAAAGAAGCGGAAATTGCTGCATCGATATTGAATTACCACCAGAGACTTTAAACTCCATATCTCCTTATAGAGAGATGATTGTAGAATCCGTTGCTCAAAGCACAGAAGAGCTTATGGACAAGTATTTTAACGGTGAAGAGCTGACAAATGAAGAAATTCATAAAGGATTAAGAAAAGGGGTATTAGAAGGAGAGTTAGTTCCAATTTTATGTGCCTCTGGTCATTTAAATGTAGGCGTTGAAACGTTAGCAAATATGATTATTGGATTTTTCCCGTCACCAGAAGATATACAAAAAGAAAGAAAAATCTCCTCAGAAGCACCTGCTTCTGCATTCATATTTAAAACTATAGTAGATCCATATGTAGGGCGATTGTCGCAATTTAAAGCCATATCAGGAACTATAAAATCTGGTATGGAACTATTAAATACGAGAACAAATAAAAAAGAAAAGATTTCTCACCTTTATGTTTTACAAGGGAAGAAACAAATAGAAGTAGACAAACTTGAAGCAGGAGACATAGGGGCCTTTTCAAAATTATCCGATACAACTACAGGAGATACCTTGTCCGATCCAAAGGAGCCTGTGAACTATAAATCAATAGAGTTTCCAAAGCCTAATTTATCTATGGCTATTGAGCCAAAGACAAAGGGCGATGAAGACAAAATTGGCGTAGGTCTACAAAGACTACAAGAGGAAGACCCAACTATTAAAGTATATCGAAATGACGAAACAAAACAGACAATTATATCTGGTATGGGTGAAATGCATTTAGAGATCATACAAGAAAAGATGAAAAATAAATTTGGTGTAGATATCCTTCTTAAAGATCCACAGATTCCATATAGAGAAACCATAAAGAAAAAAGCGACTGCAGAAGGAAAGCATAAAAAGCAATCTGGTGGTAGAGGTCAATTCGGTCATGTGCTTGTAGATTTTGAACCAATAGGAACGACAGATATCGAATACGAATTTGTAGATAAAGTAGTAGGAGGAGCTGTACCTAGAAACTTTATTCCTGCGGTAGATAAAGGTTTACAAGAATGCAGAAAAGAAGGCGTTTTAGCAGGATTCCCTGTAGTAGGGCTAAAGGCAACTTTACACGATGGCTCTTACCATTCTGTAGATTCCGATGAAATGTCCTTTAAAATGGCAGCATCTCTATCCTATAAAAAAGGCATGAAAGCTGCAAACCCAGTACTCTTAGAACCTATCTACAAAGTACAAATAACTGTACCAGACCAATATATGGGAGATGTAATAGGCGATATAAATAAAAAAAGAGGCCATGTTCTAGGTATGGAACCTGCCGATAAAGGCCAAAAGATTGTAGCAGAAGCTCCCCTAGCAGAAATGTTCAAATACGCTACAGAACTCCGCTCTTTAACTCAGGCAAGAGGAGAGTTTGAAATGGAATTCGAACGCTACGAAGAAGTTCCAGCAAATATAGCGGAAAAAGTAATTGAAAAGGCTGCGGAAAGCGCAAAGTAGAAACAATTAGAATACGGATTTTATTAAAATTTTATAAAAAACAGGAAATGACGATTTTGTCATTTCCTGTTTTTTTATTTCCGCTATTTGCTCGAATAATTTTATCTAATGTACAAAAGATAAAGCAGACCGAAAGGAAAGGAGATCTAAATGGATAAACATACAGAGAGAAAAAAGAGTGAAGAATTCAAAGAAGCAATGCGTGATAAAACGGTAGGAGAATTTTTAAACGATCAGCTTTATGAACACGGTATAACGAATAAGGGCGATATGTTGTCCCAGGATAATACAAATTATTATCTAAAAGAAAATGAAAAAGAAAATAAAAAAGAAAATAAATAAATAAAAAATAGAAAACTGTCAATAATACTAATGAAAACTATATTAAACAAAAAAAGGAGTCCTTAATATGGAAAGAAACAATAACAACAATAACAACAACAGAAACGCACAAAACACAAGCAACAACAATAACAAAAATACTCAGAACAATAACAACAGAAACGCACAAAATAACAACAACAACAATAATAACCAAAACAACAACAACAACCAAAATACCCAAAACAATAATAATAGAAATGCTCAAAACAAAAACAGAAACAATAACTGCTAATAAAAAAGCAATCTAAATTCATGGATTGGACATAAAGTATTCAATGCGTAAAAAAAAGTTGACAAAAAGAACGGTTCTTTTTGTCAACTTTTTGTTTACTTATAAATAGTATGGTGATAGAATAAGGTATAAGGTAGTCAGCAAAACCTTTAGTCGCCCATAGGCAAAAGAAAGATTCCAACGAACTGTCGGAGTCATCTAAGGTGCATTGAAGGAGCTCTACCAATTAACGATTATGCATACACTGTATACAAAAGGCAGATTCTAGTTTCATAAATCCTTCGAAGAAATCCATGCAAGCTAGCATCTAAGGACCAGTGACTAGTGACTAAAACGAGGTGGTATCTTGTCTAGAGTTCCAAGGGAAATTAGTGATTTATCTTATTATCATGTACTAGTAAGAGGAAATGACAAACAAAAAATATTTTTTGACGACGAAGATAAGGAGAAAATCCTACAAATCTTAAAAGACTACTCTGATGTTGATTTATTAAAGCTACTCGCTTATTGCATACTTGATACCCATGCACATTTCTTGTTAAAAATTGAGAAATACGATATCTCAACCATCATGAAGAAAGTAAATGTCACGTATGCCTATTATTACAATTGCAAATACCAGCGAACGGGTCATGTGTTTTATGATCGATTTAAGAGTTCGTGTATAAGAGAGAAAAAATATATTCTTCCAATAATAAGATTTATCCACAACGGTCCCATTAGTAATGGCATTGTACAAAAACACGATGCTTATAAATGGAGTAGTTATAAAGAATATACCCAGATAAATGATGATGCAGTTATTTTTTATAAAAAAATGATATTAGCTCAATTTGATTCTAATACAAGGGAAGCTGTTCATAAATTTAAAGTATATACAAAAACAGAGAACAAAGATCTGTTTTTAGATGTAAAGGACAGCATTGAAAACAAAATTAATCGCATGTTAGAAATATATTTAGCAAAAAATAATATTAAATTAAGCGAACTGGGGTATAAACAAAATAAGAGTCATCGTACTCATCTGGTTCTAATGTTAAAAAACACAGGAATACTTTCAATACGCAAAATTGGAGAGATACTTGAGTTAAACAGAGGAGTCGTATATAAGATTATTAAAGAGCATTCAGGGGAAGATGAAAACCAGTAAGATTGTAAATTTAACCCCTTAAGGAGGGATAATATGCTTTGTCAAAACTGTAATCAAAAGTCTGCCTCAATCCATATTACGCAGATTACCAATGGTGAAAAAAAGGAGATACATCTTTGTGAGCAATGCTCTTCATTACAGGATACCTATAACATATCCTTTAACTTTCCAAGTTTTATTGCAAACTTTTTAGATTTAGGAGAGTACGCTCAACAATCTAGCGAAATAAATGAAAACAAAAACAATCCATGTGTTTGCCCAGCTTGTGGCATGGACTATGATACTTTTAAAAAATATGGAAAGTTTGGATGCCAGGTATGTTACCATACCTTTCGCTCGCACATCAACCCTATGATCAAAAAAATGCATAGCAAAGATCAGCATATTGGTAAGCTTGTAAAGCATGGGGGCGAAAATTTAAGATTAGAAAGAGAATTGACCAAGTTAAATGCAAAATTAACAAAAGCAGTGGAGCTAGAGGAGTATGAAGATGCTGCAATATACCGAGATAAAATAAAAGCGATTAAAAAAACGATTGAAGAGCAAAATAGTATCAATAGTTAATTCTTCGAGGTGTTAAAATGTCAACAGATTATAAAGAAAAAGATATAGTAATAAGCAGTCGTGTACGATTAGCTCGAAATATTAAGGAATTGCCTTTTGCAGCGATGATTCAAGAAGTAGATAGTAAAAAAGTCATTGGATTAGTAGAAGGAGCTCTCAACAATCAAGATCAATCGATGCCTTCTTTTAATAAAGTGGCGGTTAAAGATTTAAACACAAATGAAAAGCGAATCTTAGTAGAAAAACATTTAACGAGTAAGGAATGGAGCAAGAACGATGAAGCCGCTGTTTTTATTCGCAAAGATGAATGTGTAAGTATTATGGTAAATGAAGAAGATCATATACGAATTCAATGCATATTAGATAGCTTTCAATTACGCCGTGCTTTTGAAATTGCCAATGAAATAGATGATTTATTAGAGGAAAAAATTCGGTATGCCTTTGACGACAAATATGGATACTTAACAGCTTGCCCAACTAATGTAGGAACAGGGATGAGGGCTTCTGTTATGATTCATTTGCCTTCCTTAACTTTAGGTAATCAAATGAACGATCTAATTCAAACATTAGCTCGTTTTGGCATCACAATTAGAGGGATTTATGGAGAAGGCAGTCAATCTTTAGGTGATTTATATCAGATTTCCAATCAAATAACACTAGGACTTAATGAAGAAACGATTATTGGTAATTTACACAATGTAATAAAAGAAATCATCAAAAGAGAAAGAAATGTAAGAAATGAAATGCTAAGCAATAATAGAATATATCTTGAGGACAAAGTTTTTAGAGCTTTAGGAATATTAGAAAATGCAAGAACAATCACTGTGGAAGAAAGTATGAAGCTCATATCTCTTATCCGCTTAGGAACGGATTTAGAGATTATTCAGAAGGATATTTCTGAGATTAATCGATTGATGTTATCTATTCAACCAGGGATTTTATCCCATACTTATGGGATTCCAATAACAAACAAATTAGACAACACCAGGGCAGAGCATATAAGAAAAATTTTAGGGAAAAACAATACATAGGAGGTGGCAAGTATATGCCTATTTTTGGAAGATTTACAGAAAAAGCTCAAAGAGTATTAGTATTATCGCAAGAAGAAGCAAAAAAACTTAATCATAATTATATTGGATCGGAACACTTACTTCTTGGATTAATTCAAGAAGGAGAAGGGGTAGCAGCGATAGCTCTTAAGAATCTAGGTATTAAATATGAAAGTGTGTGTATAGAAATTGAAAATTTAGTAGGTAAGGGAGAAAGAGAAGTTAATGAGATTATTGGCTATACTCCTAGAACAAAGAAAATTTTGGAACTCAGTTTAATGGAAGCGAGAGCTCTAAACCAAAGCTATATTGGAACAGAGCACATTTTACTTGGACTTATTCGAGAAGGTGAAGGTGTAGGCGCCAAAATCCTACTAGATATGAACCTGAGTTTTGAGAAAATCAGAGAAGAAATCATCAAGTTAATGAACAATACAGTAAATCAAAGCAATAAAGGCAATGTAGCAAAAAATAGCAATACCAAGACATTAGACAAATATGGCAGAGACTTAACAGTTATGGCATCTCAAGGTCAATTAGATCCTGTTATTGGCCGTGAAAAGGAAATAGAACGAGTCATTCAAATACTAAGTCGCAGAACAAAAAATAATCCAGTTCTAATAGGAGAACCAGGAGTTGGTAAAACAGCTGTTGCTGAAGGATTAGCTCAAAAAATTGCAGAAGGAAATATTCCTGAAAATCTTAAAAATAAGAGAGTTATTTCTTTAGATATGTCTTCTATGGTAGCAGGTGCTAAGTATCGTGGAGAATTTGAAGACCGATTAAAAAGCGCTATGGAAGAAATAAGAAATGCAGATAATATTATTCTTTTTATAGATGAACTCCATACAATTATCGGTGCAGGTGCTGCAGAGGGGGCCATTGATGCTTCTAATATTATGAAGCCTGCCTTATCAAGAGGAGAATTACAAGCAATTGGCGCGACAACTCTTGATGAGTACAAAAAACACATTGAAAAAGATGCAGCTTTAGAAAGAAGATTCCAGCCAGTAAATGTTGGAGAACCAAGCAAAGAAGAAGCTGTAGAAATATTGAGAGGTCTTCGAGATCGATATGAAGCGCATCACAAAGTAACTATTACAGAAGAAGCCATCAATGCAGCGGTTGATTTGTCTTCTAGATATATTAATGACCGTTATCTACCAGATAAAGCCATTGACTTAATCGATGAGGCGGCTTCAAAGGTTAGACTTTCTCAATTAACAGCGCCACCAGATATAAAAGAAATTGAATTAAAAATTGAAAAACTAGAACAAGAAAAAGAAGAAGCCGTTGCATCACAAGATTTTGAAAAAGCGGCTGAAATAAGAGACAAAGAAAACAAAGCCAAAGAAGAGCTAAAAACCATAAAAGAATCTTGGAAACAAAAGAACAATATTAGCAAAGAAGCTGTCGTAGGGGTAGAAGAAATCGCCGATATCGTAGCGAGCTGGACGGGAGTACCTGTAAGAGAACTGTCTAAAGACGAATCTGCTAGACTCCTAGATTTAGAGGGTATTCTTCATAAGAGAGTAATTGGTCAAGATGAAGCCGTAAAAGCTGTATCAAAGGCTATTAGAAGGGCAAGAGTAGGGCTTAAAGATCCGAAAAGACCAATAGGTTCCTTTATCTTCTTAGGGCCAACAGGTGTAGGAAAAACAGAACTCAGTAAGGCTCTTGCAGAATCTATGTTTGGTGATGATGATGCAATGATACGAATTGATATGTCAGAATATATGGAAAAACATACTGTATCTAGACTCATCGGTTCACCTCCAGGATATGTAGGGTATGACGAAGGCGGACAATTGACAGAAAAGGTTCGAAGAAAACCTTATTCCGTAATCCTACTAGACGAAATCGAAAAAGCTCATCCAGATGTATTTAATATCCTTCTTCAAATATTAGAAGATGGTCGATTGACAGATGGTAAGGGTAGAACTGTAGACTTTAAGAATACTGTCGTTATCATGACATCAAATGTTGGTGCTCATACAATTAGAAAACAAAAAACCTTAGGCTTTGCTACATCTGAAAGCGAATCCGAGAGCCAATACGAAAAGATGAGAACCAATATTATGGAAGAGCTAAGAAAGACCTTTAGACCAGAATTTTTAAACAGAATCGACGAGGTCATCGTATTCCATCAATTAGAAAACAAACACATCCACTCTATCATTGACTTAATGTTAAAACAATTATCAAAACGATTAGTAGAACTAGAAATCGAATTAGAATTTGACCAAAGCGCTAAAGAATTCATTGCTACAAAAGGAACCAATTTAGAATACGGAGCAAGACCACTAAGAAGAACCATCCAAAAGGAAATAGAAGATAGACTCTCCGAAGAAATGCTAAGAGGCAATGTACTCCAAGGCAGCAAAATCAAAGCTACAATAGAAAATGACGAGCTGAAGTTTATTCAAATATAAAAAAGGCACGTATGTGCCTTTTTTATTTAGTAGTGAAATAATCTAAAACGTATATAGAAAAAACCTAAATAAAACATCTGACTTCAATAAAAGCAAATAAACGGAGGAATGCATATGGACCCAAGAATTAAAACATTAGCCAAAAATCTCGTAAAGTATTCTTGCAGCATACAAAAGGGCGAAAAGGTACTTATCTCCTTATCCGGCATAGAGGGAAAGGATTTAGTTAAACAATTAGTCAAAGAAGTGTACGCTGTTGGCGGATACCCTTTTGTAGAAATTGGAGATAGCTCCGTTAGCAGAGAAATATTAATGGGAACGAGTGAAGAACAATTACAGATTCAATTAGATTATAGTTTACACAAAATGAAACAAATGGATGCCTATATAGCCATTAGCGCAAGCCCAAATACATCAGAATTATCAGATGTTCCCTCTGAAAAATTAGTCTTGCAGAGCAAAATTTTAAGACCAGTATTAGACTATCGCGTCAATAAAACAAAATGGGTCATACTAAGATACCCAAATTACGCTATGGCCCAACTTGCTACAACTAGTTTGGACGCTTTTGAGGATTTTTATTTTGATGTATGCAATGTAGACTACGGAAAAATGTCCATAGCTATGGATTCTCTAGTTGATTTAATGAACAAAACAGACAAAGTAAGGATTACGGGACCGGGAACAGACTTGCGTTTTTCTATTAAAGACTTACCAGCAATAAAATGTGATGGAAAAGAAAATATCCCAGACGGTGAAGTATTCACAGCACCTGTCAAAGACTCTGTTAATGGAGTGATTACGTACAATACACTATCAGAATACCAAGGCTTCACGTATCAGGATATATGTTTAGAATTTAAAGATGGAAAAATTATCAAGGCTACTTCCAATAATACAGATAGATTAAATCAAGTACTAGACAGCGACGAAGGTGCCCGATATATAGGAGAATTTGCCATAGGCGTAAACCCTTATATCATCCACCCAATGAAAGATACTTTATTTGATGAAAAAATCATGGGGAGTTTCCACTTTACCCCAGGAATGGCATACGAAGAAGCGAATAACGGAAACAAATCCTCTGTTCACTGGGACCTCGTAAACATCCAAACACCAGAATACGGCGGAGGAGAAATCTACTTTGATGACATCCTAATTCGAAAAGACGGTATATTTGTGCTACCAGAGCTGGAATGTTTGAATCCGGAAAAGCTTAAATAAAGTTGGACGTTTGGATGGGAAAAGTATTTAAAGCGAAAAGATAGAAAGACTCGCCTTCGGGCGAGGTAAAGACCCTAGGATTAGCCCCAGCTAACTGCATCGGTTATCTGGAGCGCAGGGAAGGATTTTAGACTCTGGGGGAAACCCCAAGTACTGAACGCTGATTGCTATTTTCTCATCCAAGCTGATACTGATCTTCTTCCTGTAATACACTTAATAAGTAATCAATGACATCCTGCCTTCTAATAATTCCTATAAAGGTTCCATTGTCATCTGTCACAGGGATGAAGTTTTGATGTTTTGCCATATTAATAATCTCTTCTAGAGGTTGATCAATTCTAACGGACTCAATTTTTTTGTGTAGGGTAATATCCTTTAAATCATATTTACTACAGTTGTCAAAATGAATATGAGGATTGTTTTTAAATGCCCAAAGCAAATCCCCCTGTGTGACGGCTCCGATATATTTGCCTTTGTCGCCTACGATGGGAATTGAGCTATAATCATTTGTCTCCATTACCTCCAAAGCGAATTTCAACGAACAATTAACATTCAAGAAAACAACATCCTTCTTTGGTAAAAGAAAAAACAAAATATTCTTCAAGACATCTCCTCCAAAACAAATATTAATAAATCTTAACATAATTATTATACAACATTTAACAATTAATTAAAAGAAAATTAAGGCATCATAAGTGGCCTGCAAAACCAAAACGTAACCAGTGGTGACATAGGTTTTGCTTAAAACTTACAACTTAGAAGGTATTAGCGGTTTTCCCATTCGACTTTAAGCGTTGCGCTTCGCTTTTTCCTATGATATAATTCCAACAGATGTATTTTGGAGGGTAAAAATGTTAGATAAATTAGAAGCAATAGAACGTAAATTTATAGATCTTGAACAAAGAATCAGTGATCCTGAAATTATTGGGAATCAAACGGAATGGAAAAAGTTTGTCAAAGAACACGCAAAATTAGATCCAATTGTCGTAAAATTTAGAGAATTCAGAGATATATTAACTTCAATAGAAGAATCAAAAGAAATGCTCCAAGAAGAGTCGGATAAAGAGTTTAAAGAAATGGTACAAGTAGAATTAAACGAATTAGAAGAAAAAGAAACAATTTTAAAAGAAGAATTAAAAATCCTTCTTTTACCTCAAGATCCTAATGATGATAAGAGTGTTATTGTAGAGATCCGTGCAGGTGCTGGTGGTAGTGAGGCAGCTCTTTTTGCAGGGGATTTGTTTAGAATGTATACGCGATATGCGGAAAGACAAGGCTGGAAATATGAAATCATGAGTTCTAATATCCCTGAACTAGGTGGTATAAAAGAAATTGTATTCTCTATTAATGCAGATGGCGCTTATAGTAAACTAAAATACGAAAGCGGTGTTCATCGAGTACAAAGAATACCAACTACAGAATCAGGTGGACGAATTCATACATCAACTATAACTGTAGCCGTATTACCAGAAGTAGAAGATGTAGAAATTGATATCAATCAAAACGATCTAAAAATAGATGTATATCGTTCTTCTGGTAATGGAGGGCAAAGTGTCAATACGACAGACTCTGCAGTTCGTATTACCCACTTACCAACAAACTTAGTAGTAACTTGCCAAGATGAAAAATCACAGCTAAAAAACAAAGAGAAGGCCATGAAAATTTTAAAAGCCAAGCTATACGAAGTTGAGCAAAGCAAACAAAATGCTGAAATAGCTCAAAACAGAAAGAGCCAAGTAGGAACAGGGGACCGAAGCGAAAGAATTAGAACCTACAACTTCCCACAAGGTCGAATAACCGACCACAGAATAGGTCTAACAATCTACAAACTAGATGCCTTCCTAGATGGTGAAATCGAAGAAATGATTGAAGCTCTCGTAACAACAGATCAAGCTGAAAAATTGAAGAGTCAAACATAAAAAACAACTTCCGCAAGTGAACTGCACCCCAATTCTTAGACATATCTAACAATTGGAGGTGCAGTTTTTTTATGCAGGTGCTCAGCAAAACCGTAGCTCAATTTCTCGTCTAATTCTCTTACTTATCGAATATAAATAAAAGATAAAAAACACAGGGAGGCTATTGAATGGACTTTAATACACTATTTAAAATTACACTGTTAGGTTTTCTGGCTGGGACTGTTGGGACAGGGATGGGAGGGGTTTCCTCTTTTATAATTAGAAATCCATCGAATCGCCTCTTTAGCTTTACTCTAGGATTTTCAGGTGGGCTAATGATATCTATCGTATGCTTTGACTTGTTGCCCGAGGCCTTTATGTCTGGATTGGGAATATCGATAATAGGGATCATAATAGGGGTAGCATTAATTAGTGTCATTGATCAGGTGCTTTCTTTTCATTTTTCAGGGAGTCATATGAAAAATGAATTTCTCAGAACGGGAACATTAATGGGCATTAGCATTGCAGCCCATAATTTTCCCGAAGGACTAGCCATAGGTTCAGGCCTTGTGGCAGATCCTCACTTAGGAATGAGCTTGGCCATTATTATTCTCATCCACAATATACCAGAAGGCATGGCTATGGGAGCCCCTTTAAGTATTAGTGGAATCTCAAAAATCAAAATACTCCTCTACACCATATATGCAGGAATCCCCATGGGCATAGGGGCCTGGATAGGGGGCTATATTGGAAATGTATCACAAGATTTCATAGGCTTGTGTCTTGGCTTTGCAGGGGGAGCTATGTTATTTATCACCTGCCAAGAAATTATTCCCAAATCCAGTGCCCTCTGGAAGGGTCGCACCTCTGGTTTTTCTATTATATTTGGAATCATATGTGGAATACTGTTGACGAAGTGGCTAGGGTGAAAGCAGGGCGAGATAATGACCTAAGCACCTGAGGGCTGCTTTTTCTCTCTCGCGAAAATTTTCTACCTATGTTATAATTCCTATAATAATAAATCAAAGAAGTTAAAGCAAAGGAAGTAAACGATATGACAAAAATACTTGATATAAGCAGCCAAGAACTAGATATGGAATTGATTCGACAGGCTGCGGATATTATCAATAATAAAGGAACGGTGGCTATACCGACAGAGACAGTCTATGGCTTGGGTGCAGATGGCTTAGATGAAGAGGCCGTAAAAAAAATCTATATTGCTAAGGGTAGACCTTCTGACAATCCCTTAATCCTTCACATATCCAATATGAATATGTTAGAAAAACTAGTTGAAGAGATACCTGAAAAAGCCAAGCTTTTAGCTAAAACCTTTTGGCCAGGTCCCTTGACGATGATCTTTAAAAAATCAAGCATCATTCCAGAGGTCATTACAGCAGGGCTTGAAACCGTGGCCATTCGAATGCCTTCTAATAACATCGCAAGGTGTTTAATAGAAGAAGCCAATACACCAATAGCTGCCCCTAGTGCCAATATATCAGGCAAACCCAGCCCCACAAAGGCAAAGCATGTTATAGAGGACTTAGATGGAAGAATAGACGCCATTATCACATCTGACGACAGCACCATAGGATTAGAATCCACCGTAATTGACCTAACAGAGCCTATTCCTACTATCCTTAGGCCAGGAGCGATTACCTTCGAGGCAATAAAAGAAGTAATAGGACAGGTTCAAATAGATCAAGCAATCCTACACCAAACAAAGCTAATAAAAGCAAAATCTCCAGGGATGAAATACAAACACTACGCTCCCAAAGCACCTATGAAAATCATAAAAGGGGACAGGGTAAAAGTAGTAAAAACCATAAACGAACTCACCCAAGAATATCAAAAACAAGGAAAAAAGGTAGGCGTTTTAGCTACAGAAGAAACAAAAAAAGAGTACAAAGCCGACAAAGTAATCACCATGGGCCAACGCTTTAAACCAGACACCATAATGGCAAAACTATTTGGCTCTCTGAGAGCCTTTGATGAAGAAGATATACAAATCATCCTATCTGAAGGCTTCAGCAACCAAGGCAAAGAACTAGCCATATCCAATAGGCTGAATAAAGCTGCTGGATTTGATATAATTGAAGTATAAAGGTGGTGAGAAACAATATGAAAATGATCTTATTCGTCTGTACAGGCAATACTTGTCGCAGTAGTATGGCGGAGGGAATAATGAAAGATCTTCTTAAAGATAAAGACATTATAATAAAATCAGCAGGCACCGATGTGTTCTTCAGCGAGCCTGCAAACCAAAAGGCCATCGATATTATGTCCCAAATGGATGTAGACATAAAAAATCACCTCTCCCAAATGCTAACAGAAGAGCTAATAGAAGAAGCTGATTTAATCCTAACGATGACTCACTACCATACAGATAATGTAATACGCAAATACGCCAAGGCTATAGAAAAGACATTTACACTAAAAGAATACTTATCTTTACTTCTAGAAAAAAAAGGACGAACACAAGACCCAGATTACCAATTAAACATAGACCAAATGAGCCTAGCCGACCCTTACGGTCAGTCGATTGACGTTTATAGGGACACGGCGAAAGAAATAAAAAGAATACTGGAGAGAATTGTAGAAATGATTTTTTAAGGTGTACTACAACATGATACATTACGAATCCAAAGGAACGGTGACCAAATGAAAAACACACTCTATCTCGAGTGCTACTCAGGCATAAGCGGGGATATGACTGTTGCTGCTTTACTTGACCTAGGAGCAGATGAGGAGACTTTACGACAAGGTCTTAAGAGCCTTAATATAAGCGGATACAAAATAAAAATATCCTGCACAAGCAAATGTGGAATTCAAGCTAAAGACTTTGATGTACTACTAGAAGAACACCACAATCATCATCACACCCACAGAAATATCAAAGACATCAATGAAATTATCTCAAACTCTAATATTACACAAAATGCCAAAGAGATAGCCCTAAAAACCTTTAAAATCATAGCTGAAGCAGAAGCTAAGGTTCATGGCAAGAGCATGGAAGAAGTGCATTTTCATGAAGTAGGAGCCATTGATTCTATTGTAGATATTGTAGCGGCAGCCATTTGCATGGACAATCTAAAAATCGAACAAGTTATCGTATCTCCTATATACGAAGGTCATGGACATGTAAGATGTCAGCATGGGATTATCCCAGTACCTGTTCCTGCAGTAGTGGAAATTGCAAAAAGAGAAAATCTTCAGCTAAAATTAACAGACACAGAGGGAGAGATGGTCACGCCAACGGGTGCCGCTATAGTCGCAGCATTAAAAACAGGGAACCAATTACCTAATAACTACATCATTGAAAAGATTGGAATTGGTGCCGGTAAAAAGGACTTTCCAAAAGCAAATATTCTTAGGGCATATATATTACAAACTATAGAGGACAATGAAGATCAAGTCATTTTGCTTCAGTGCAATATAGACGATATGACCGGAGAAGAGCTAGGTTTTGCCTTAGAGGCAATCATAGAAGAGGGAGCACTAGACGCAAATTTTAGCCCCATCTTCATGAAAAAAAACCGTCCAGCCTATGAACTAACCGTCATCTGCAAAGAAGAAGACAATACTAAACTGAAAAAAGCCATCTTTAAACACACCACCACCCTAGGTATAAGAACCATCCCATCCACGAGATCCATCATGAAAAGAACCATAACAAATTTCTCATCAACACTAGGAGAAGTAAAAATAAAAGAAGCAAAATACGAAGACATCACCAAGAGAACAATAGAATACGAAGACGCCAAGAAGATCGCAAAAAAACATAATTTATCTATAAGTGAAGTATTTAAGAAGATATATAGTGAAATTTTAAAATAGGTGGCCGGGTGTTCAGGTGGTCGGTAAAAGCAATACTCGCCGCCTTACTACCGTACGACCTTAAACAGAAAGGTAAGAGATGTCATGCAAAAACCAGAATGGTTAAAAATAAAAGCCAATGCCACAAAGACAAGAGAAGTAACAGAAATGCTTCGAAGTTTAAACTTGCATTCCGTATGCGAAGAAGCAAACTGCCCGAATAGAATGGAATGTTTTGAAAAGAAAACAGCTACTTTTATGATACTAGGAAGACACTGCACTAGAAACTGTACTTTCTGCAATGTGGATAAAGAAAAACCCGGTCAAGTTGATGAAAGCGAACCTTCAAATGTAGCAGAAGCCATTAAGAAAATGGGTATGAAGCACGTAGTAATTACATCCGTAACGAGGGATGATTTACCAGACGGTGGTGCGGGACATTTTGCAAAAGTTATTCGAGAAATCGGAAACTTAAATCAGGGTATAACAGTAGAAGTTCTTATTCCAGACTTCCAAGGAGATGAGGAAGCCTTAAAAAAGGTTATAGATGAAAAACCAGACATACTTAATCACAATATTGAAACCATTCCACGCCTTTACCCAGAAGTGCGCCCAAAAGCCGTATACGAAAGATCTCTTGAATTACTTCAAAAGGCAAAACAAATAGATCCCAAGACGATAACAAAATCAGGAATCATGGTAGGCTTAGGAGAAACTTTTGACGAGGTAATCCAAACCTTCAAAGACTTAAGAGCAGTAGGCTGTGACCTACTAACAGTAGGTCAATACCTAGCTCCATCAAAACAACACCACGAAGTAGTAGAATACATCCATCCTGATACCTTCGCGGCCTACAAAGCTCAAGCTCTAGAACTAGGCTTCAAATACGTAGCCTCAGACCCGTTTGTAAGAAGCTCGTATAATGCCTTCGAGGCTATGAATAGCCTGGGAGAGGGTAAAACGGAAAGGTAGCAAGTCGCATATTTGAGAAAGGAGTGAACCATATGCGTCTATCGTGGGACGAGTATTTTATTGAAATGCTCGATATTATAAAGAAAAGATCTACCTGCCTACGTAGGCAAGTGGCTGCAATAATTGTAAAAGACAAAAGAATTGTCGCCACAGGCTACAATGGCGCACCATCGGGCATTGCCCATTGTGGAGATATAGGTTGCCTTCGAGAACAGCTGGGAGTACCCTCCGGTGAAAAACACGAACTCTGCCGAGCTATCCACGCAGAACAAAATGCAATCATCCAAGCTGCCGTCCACGGTGTAAGCATAGCAGAAGCCACAATATACATCACCCACAGCCCCTGCGCCCTCTGCGCTAAGATGTTAATCAATGCCAATATAAAACGAATTGTATACACCTCCGACTATCCAGATCAGTACGCTATGAGCTTGTTAGAAGAGGCGGGAATACAAATATGCGACTCACGTTGCAGTGAACAGTGAATGATGGATAATGGGCAGTATTAAAGACTTAATAAAAAGTCGCATATTTTTGCTGTTCCATGTTCATTTTTTATTGTTCATTGACGGTTTTACATGAATCCTTTAGGCAGGAAGGCCCAGAAAGCGAACTTGTTAAGTTGAAAAACTTATTAAAATTCACAATTAAAATAAAAAAAAATCATAAAGAAGTATAAAAACCCTTCCTCAGGCAATACTTTTAATGAACAAGGAAGTTACAAGTACTTTAATATTGTTTTATCCCCCTTTTACAATATAAAAGAGATGCTTATAACTTCCTTTTTACATAAATTGCTTGAACAGTTGGACGGGAAAAACAAACTCTACCTCAGGTGAGCAATGCCTTTCCCACCCAAGCCCAAAAGGAGTTGCCACCAATGAAAAAAACCATTCTACTTCTAAGCCTTATAACCTGTATTTCCTTTACTATAGGAAGTGCCTTCTATCCCTTCCAAAGAAACGAAGAAAAAGTTCTTTTGGAAGGAATAGAAGCTACAGGTGCCCATTTAGACAGCATTGAAGTACATATTGATTTAAAAACGCCAATAGACATAGACGAAATAAAGACAATATTAAATATAGACAAAGACCAAACAACTTCTATACAAATGCCTCATAAGGAGATTTGTTATGTTGGGGAGCAGAAGAGCGTGTTTCACAAAATCGAAGAGAACCTGGTAACCAGTGTTGATTTCATTTTAAAAGATAAAAAGGATATTGATTTGTACAAAAAAATAAAAAAGACATTGACAAAGTCCAATACAAAATCCCAAATCTTCTTAATGTATAAAGGAAGTTTTGATAGAGACATTACAGAACAAGAAATGAAAGTTATTACAGCAAGAGCGCTACAAGAAACAAATACAGATTTTGTAGAAGGTGGTTTCATTCGCGAAAACTTCCAAACCACCAGTGGCTACAACAAAACAATCCAAGATTACATCACTACCGGAGGAAATAAAGTGAATATGAATATAGCAATAAAGTGTAATGGGGATGAAAAGAGAACACATGTTGTTTTGGGAACACCGTTGATTTATGGAGATTATTAATTAAGGTGGTCATATGATCACCTTATATCTCAGTATACTTTTTTTAATTCTACTCCTGTGTAATAATGCTTCAATATATTTACATAATCAAAGCCTGCTTCTGCCATTCCATTGGCGCCGTATTGGCTTAGGCCTACTCCGTGGCCGTTGCCATTGACGGTGAATACGATATTGTTGCCATCTTGTTTTATTGTAAAATTATTAGACCGTAGGCTTAATAGTTCTCTTATCTCTCTACCAGTTAAGGTCTTATTTCCTACTCGAATTTCATCTACTCTTCCGCTTTTTGTCCTACGAATAATTTCTAGATTGTCAATCATCTTATTTTTCTTTAATACCATGTCGGGGTATTTGTTTTTGAGCGTTTTTTCAAAATCATCTTCACTCATATCAAAATTTGTGCTTATATAGGGAGAATTTGTCTCATACTCGCTGGGCACGCTCCTAAGGTAGGGTAGTGAGGCAGAAAAATAATCTTCAGAGTTTTCTGTTACACCGCCACTGCTTGAATGAAAAAGAGGATCAATCAATTCGCCATTATAGATAAGTGATTCTCCTTTTGTAGAATCTACAGCTGCCTCAATTTTGCTCCAAAGCTCGATACTATTTAAAGCAGATAGCTCCGTATTTTTAGACCAAGCGACTAAGCGATCATCTTTACTTATCCATGCCTGACAGTGTCTATGATCTGTGCACAGCTCGTACTGAGGGTGGGCGTCATCTGGTTTACCGCCAAATTCGTCTAGTCTATTTAAGGTATAGGTCCTGGCTGCAACAGCCTGCGCTTTTAGAGCCTCTAATTCAAAGTTAACAGGCATTTCTGCAGCGACTACACCTTTAATATACTCATCTATTGTTAATTCCATAGTCGTATTATCCTCTGTATTAAGAACTGTTACAAACACCTGATCTTTTTCCTCAATTACATCAGGCTCATCATCCCTCTGATTAATGGCCTCACAAGAGCTGATGATAAAAAAGGGGATAACCATTACAATCAAAAACAACGCTAGTATCATTAAACTAATTTTTCTCATGTTATACCTCCGATATGTACATATAAATATATATTCTCGTTTAGCAGAAAATATTTCTACAAATGCAGATTAGTTGTAAGAGGAGAAGTATGAAGCGCTGGGGAGAAAGATTGGTGAATACCTATATGGATTTTAAATATTCAATAAAAACCACAATTTTCATATTTTTAGGTATAAATACCAAGTCTGCAGGCAATAATGTCCTCAGGAGGTGCGAATTATGAAGAAAAAAATATTTAAAGATGATCATTCTAATTTTAAAGAAAGAGCACTCAAATTAGTAAACAAAGAAGGTTTCTACGTTGCAATTTTCTTATGTATTACATTAGTCGCTACAATGTTAGTATACTTTGTTAACGACAATGCATCAAACAAGGACATAGCTAATGAAGATACAGCTATAGTAGAACAGGATACTACGGAACCAATAGAAAATACCAGCACAGTTGTCGAGGAAGATACAGCAGTAACAGAAAAACCCGCAACGGAAACAGCTACGCAAGTAGAGAAAACAACAAAAGAGGAAGAACCAAAAACAGAGCAACCGAAAGAGCAGGAGCCAAAACCTGATACGAATCTAAAAGAAATGGTAAGCCCTGTTGGTGCAAATGAAGTAGTAATGGCCTTTAGTATGGGTGGAGAACCAGTATATTCTCAAACATTGCAAGAATTTACATCTGAACATACAGGAGTAGACCTCAAAGCAGAAGAAGGTCAAGAGGTAAAAGCAGCTTTAGATGGAAAAGTAACAAAAATCTACAAAGATGGAAAACTAGGGCAAACCATCATTATCCAACATAGTAATGGTATTGAAACAAGATACAGTAACTTAGAAGAAAAGGTAGCTGTTACTCTAAATCAATCCGTATCTGCAGGGGATGCCATAGGTAAAATTGGGAAGACAGCCGCTTTCGAATCCGAAGATCCGTCACATCTACACTTTGAAGTATGGCAAAATGGCAAATGCATAAATCCAAGTGAATACTTGTAAAAAAAATGACCCTTCAGGGTCTTTTTTTTGCCTTATCACCAACCACCTTAATCTATATATTTTTCCTCTCTCGCGTCTAATTTAAGCAATTCCTGCATAAATTTTATTAATGATAATGTTGGGGGGTTACTTGATGTGAAGGACTACATAGAAGAAAGGGTATTGAGTATAGCAAATTATATAATAGAATCAGGAAATACAGTAAGAGAAGCTGCTAAAGTATTTAAAGTCAGCAAAAGTACTGTTCATAAAGATATTACGGAGAGACTACCAGATATAAATCCAGCTATTTACAAAAAAGCTAGAGAGATACTCGATAACAACAAAGCGGAGCGCCATCTAAGAGGTGGCATGGCAACGAAACAAAAATATAAAAGAAAGTCCAAATGCAAAGAAGTAAAAATAGCAGAAGAAACAAAATAGGCAAGGCATTTGTCCCAAAGTACATACAAGCCCAGCTGGGCTTTTTTTGTGTTGTTAGCTACAACTTGTAACAATTTTTTTACACTAAAGATTTGAATTTACCCAACTTATGTTATAATATACTCTTAGTAGAAAGTAATAAAGGAGAGGATACTTAGAGATGCCCTTTAGAAAAGATATAGGAATTGATTTAGGTACGGCGAATATTCTGGCATATGTTAAAGGCAAGGGAGTAATATTGCAAGAGCCTTCTGTTGTTGCAATCGATACAAACACAAACGAAATTAGAGCCATTGGCTCCGAGGCACGGGCTATGCTTGGAAGAACGCCTGGAAATATACAAGCTATCCGCCCTCTAAGAGACGGCGTGATTTCTGATTTTAAAATTACAGAAAGAATGCTAAAATATTTTATCGAAAAAGTATGCGGAAAAAGAAGATTGTTTAGACCAAGAGTAGTTGTGGGAATTCCAAGCGGAGCTACCGAAGTCGAAAAAAGAGCAGTAGAACAGGCCGTTCTCGCAGCAGGTGGGGCAAGCCCTGTTATCGTAGAAGAGCCAGTAGCAGCGGCTATAGGAGCTGGCATTGATATTACGGCACCTACGGGAAATATGGTCATTGACATCGGTGGAGGAACGACAGATATTGCAGTATTATCCTTAGGGGGAATTGTAGAAAGCGTTTCTATAAAAATAGCAGGGGACAAATTTGATGAGGCCATTGTCCGATACATGAGAAAAAACCACAATCTGCTCATCGGGGAAAGAACTGCAGAAGATTTGAAAATCAATATCGGTGCAGTACATCCTAGTGTAGAAGAAAAAGAAATTGAAATAAGAGGCCGAGATCTTTTATCTGGTTTACCTAAATCCATCCTAGTGCGTTCAGAAGAAATCAGAGTATCTCTTCAAGAGAGTATTGATACGGTTATAAATGGCGTTCACGCTGTATTAGAAAAAACACCACCAGAATTAGCAGCAGATATTAGCGATATCGGTATTTATTTGACAGGTGGCGGTGCCTTAATTCCAGGATTGGACATACTAATAGAGGAGAGAATAGGCGTGCCAGTAAAAATTGTTGAGAATGCAGAAATGGCGGTAGCCATAGGAACAGGAAAAATCCTTGACAATGTCGACATGTTAATTGGATCTAGAAAACGTTACGAATAAAGTAAATGAAAGCATATGCAGGCACTTTGCTCTCGTATTTTAAGGGGAGTTTTAATACCTATTGTGAGAGATAAACACGGATGATTCCGTGTTTTATTTCTAATCACGTTTGAACAATAGTAAACGATTGCTCAGCTAGGGTTAGATAAATGAGGGATTTATGAAAATGACATCAGAAAATATAAGGAAGCGAAAACTTATTATTTTTCTAATAGTAATATTTGTAGTATTTATTGGAGTAGGTATCAAGTTTTTTTCTGATATGAGAAATCCAGAAAAGATATTTCAAGCAGAGAAGGATTCTGAGGATGTAGAAAATGCAAAAGATTCCTTTCCAGACAATAAAATCAATATCCTAATCTTTGGTTTGGACAAGGATTATATTCGTGAAGAGGTACAAAAATATGGCGTATATCGGTCCGATACGATGATGTTGGCTACTCTAGATTTTAAAAAGAACACTCTAGACCTTGTATCCTTGCCAAGGGATACCTATGTGCCCATTTACAATCAATATAACAAAGATAAGCTCAACTCCTGTTTTATGTACGCAAGTGACGACGCAGAAGATAAAGATGAAGTCATTCCTTTAGGAATTGAGTACTTATCTAATACGGTGAGCAATGTTTTAGGGGACATTCCCGTAGATTACCATGTAGGTATAACAGACATGGAAGTCGTATCAAAAATCATCGACGAGATAGGTGGTATTGAGATTGATGTGCTTCATACTCTTTATGCAGACAAGGGAAAAGACAATAGCCAAGTAGTAGTAGAAAAAGGCTTGCAAAAACTTAATGGTGAGGAGCTATTGTACTATGCCAGGTACAGAGCGTATCCATTAGGAGATATTGACAGGGTTGCTAGTCAACAGCATATCATAAAGAGCCTCTTACAAAATATGAAAAGCGCCAACACTGTAAGCAAGATTCCACAAATATACAATCTGGTTAAAGATAATTTGACTACGAATTTAAATATGAAACAAATCACTGCATTATCCTTATTTGCTGTAAATCTAGAGGCAATGGAAACTTATACTCTACCAGGTGGTTTTGGGGATGTTGCAGGAATATCCTATTGGATTATGGACCAAGAAAAAATAGCTGAATTAGCTCAAAAGATTTACGGAATTACGATAGACGAAGGATATTAAGAAAAGCTATTCGACGGATTATCTCATTTGACAGCATCTGTTGGATATTCAAATTTGCGATTTTCATTAAACTTTCGTATATTGTTAAGTACTCATTGTTCAATGTCCACTATTCACTGCGACGTAAGTCGCATATTTGACCACCTTACCACCTATCTTTTTTAAGAGGAGTAACTATGTCTTTATTAAGCAATCCATTAAATATGATAAAAGAAAATATAGAAAATGCCGGAATAACTCTTGAAATGTCTAAAAAAGAGCTTGAAAAAAAATACACAGGTACAGCTTTAGGGTTATTGTGGGCATTAGTAAAACCAGTACTCTACATCTCTGTGTACTGGTTTGCCATTGAAATAGGTATAAGAGGATCTCGAAATGAAATATCAGGATTTCCTTTTATTCTCTGGCTTATTGCAGGTATTATTCCATGGTTTTATATATCAGAAACCTTAATATATGGCGGCACATCTTTTAGACAAAACAAACACCTCATTACCAAAATTGTCTACCCAGTATCCACCATTCCAACCTTTAGGATGTTTTCACAGCTATTCGTACATATAGCGCTAGTATTCATTCTAATAACTATTTTTTGGTTTGCAGGATATCCACCAGATATATATTACCTACAAATATTTTACTATATGTTTTGTATGTTTGCCTTTATGACTATACTCTCCTGGACAACAGCATCTCTAATAGTCGTTAGCCGAGATTTTGAACACCTTTTAAAATCCATCACTACGATGCTATTCTGGCTGACCCCTATCCTATGGAGAATAGAAAATGTTCAAGGCATCCTAAAATACATTATCCAAGCAAACCCCATCTATTACTTCATAAAAGGCTACCGAGACACCTTCGTAAACAAGGAATGGTTTTTTCAAGATCTCCCCTATACCGTATATTTTTGGGTGGTGATGTTCGCGCTGAGTGTGCTCGGGGGATATATATTCAAGAAGTTAAGAGGAGAGTTTGCAGACATATTGTAAAAGCAGATGGTAAGCTAGCAAGCAAAATCAAAACTCGCCCGCATTATCCACCAATGGTAGCTAAAGTGCATTTCTTACCACCTTATTAAGGAGTTACAATACATGGAAAACGCCATAGAAATCGAAAACCTATCTAAACGATACAAAATATACAAAAAGCCCTGGCATCGGGTTGTAGATGTCTTTTCTGAAAAGACAAGGTACAAGCCTTATTACGCCTTAAAAGACCTTACCGTGTCCATCCCTAAGGGAGAGGCAGTAGGCGTACTTGGCAAAAACGGGGCGGGTAAATCTACTCTTTTAAAGATGATCACCGGTGTGACAGAGCCCACAAAAGGAAATATAAAAATAAACGGAAAAATAGCTGCCTTACTAGAGCTTACTTCAGGCTTTGATCAAGAGCTGACAGGCATCGAAAACATCTACCTAAAGGCCCTGACCATGGGTATGCAGCGAAAAGATATGGACGATCAAATGGATAACATTATCCAATTTGCCGATATTGGAGACTATATCTATCAGCCTGTAAGAACCTACTCTAGCGGTATGAAATCGCGTTTAGGCTTTGCTATATCCGTTAATGTAAATCCAGACATCCTCATTGTAGACGAAGTCTTATCCGTTGGAGATGATGTGTTTAAACTAAAGTGCATTGACAAGATGGAGGAATTTAAAAGAGAAGGCAAGACCATCTTCTTCGTAAGCCACTCCCTCTTTACGGTCAAGTCCTTCTGCAATAAATGCATGTGGATTAAAGATGGAGAGCTTATGTGCTACGGCGAAACAGGGGAGATTATGGTTCAATACGAAAACTTCCTAAAAGAAGAAAAAGCCAAAGATAGAGAAAAGAAAAAACAAGAAGCCCTCGAAAGCAACAAGACAGCTCAAATCATGAGCAAGGCGGACCTTCTTCAATTCTCAAACTTTACCTTTGTCAATAGCCAAGGAGAAAAGACCAGTAAGTTCCAATTTGGAGAAGAAATTACCTTTCAAGTAAACTACGAAATCAAAAAGACTATGGAAGATCTAGTCTGGTGTTTCACCATTCGAGATGCCGAAACCAACGAAATCTTCGGCAGCGACAAAAAATCCCACCAAAACGCTCTAATCAACACCATAGGCACGCACACCCTAAAAGTAACATTAAAACAAATAAAACTCCTCCCCGGCAAATACCTACTATCCGGCGAAGCCACAACACAATCGGGGGCTTTATACATGAGTTATTCAAATAAGAGGCCGTTTTATGTGGAGCTTGACCAATTTAGAGGCACTGGGGTGCATTATATTGAACATAATTTTGAGAATTTGTAGAAGAAACGATCAACGAACTAACCGTTCAACCTACACTAATGTGTGATGAGACGAATAGAAAGAAAACAAATATAAAAGATTAACACAAAAGGAGATAAATCTATGAAAGTTCGCAAAGCAGTCATACCAGCTGCTGGTTTAGGAACTCGATTCTTGCCAGCTACGAAAGCAATGCCAAAGGAGATGCTTCCTATTGTAGACAAGCCTACCATACAATATATAATTGAAGAGGCTATTGCATCGGGCATTGAGGAGATTATCGTGGTCACAGGACGAAGCAAAAGAGCTTTAGAAGATTACTTTGACAAATCCGTAGAATTAGAGCTTGAGCTAAAAGAAAAAGGCAAGGACGAACTCTTGCAATTAGTACAAGATATTTCCAATATGGTCGATATTAACTACGTAAGGCAAAAAGAACCTAAAGGATTAGGTCATGCAATACTTTGCGCTCGATCCTTTGTAGGCGATGAGCCCTTTGCCGTATTATTAGGGGATGATATTGTCTATAACCCTGAAAAACCAGCTTTAAAACAACTAATCCAGGTTTACAATGATAAAAAAGGGTCTATACTAGGGGTACAGAGCGTAAAAAGAGAAGATGTAAACAAATACGGTATCGTATCTGGAAAACAGATTGAAGACCGGCTTTTTACGGTAGATGATTTAATAGAAAAACCATCTATAGAAGAAGCTCCGACAAACGTAGCCATCCTAGGTCGATACATCATAAGCCCAGAAATCTTCCCAATACTCGAACGCACAGGAAAAGGCGCCGGCGGAGAAATTCAATTAACAGACGCCCTAAAACAGCTAGCCAAACAAGAATCCATGTACGCCTACGACTTCCAAGGAAAGAGATACGATGTAGGAAACAAACTAGGCTTTTTAGAAGCTACAGTAGAATTTGCTCTAAGAAGAGAGGATTTACAAGGAGAATTTCGGGACTATTTGAAGAGCTTACAGTTGTAAAAGCTCTAATATTACCCCTGTCAAGGTTGGCGAGGCTTGTGGCGACTAAAAGGAGCTACAAGCCCGCAGCATACAACATACCACCTTACCATCTTATATAGCGGAGGAATCTATGCCAAAGGTATCTATCATCATGCTTGTCTGCAACGCCCAGTCTTATTTAGACAAATCCATACAATCTATACTGAATCAAACGTACAGAAACTTCGAGCTGATTATCGTAGACCAAGGGTCTACAGACGACAGCCTTTCCATAATAACAACATACCAAAAGGAGCATCTAGACCGCATTCAACTTATTAGTCAGCAAAACTACGGAACTTCCGCCGCCTTGAATGTAGGTATAGATAAGAGCAATTGCCCATATATTATGTTTATAGATAGAGGGGACTATTTGCAAGAAGAAATCCTTGCCCTTATGATGGAAGAAGCAAAGGAAACCGATGCAGATCTAGTCCTAACCAATGCTCGAATAATAGAAGACAAAGAGCAAAAACACGTACAGGTTCGTTTTTCAGGTAAGATGAAAGCACGAGTAGAATCCATCTACGAAAACAAAGACCTACTCAACACCATCCTACCATTCTTTTGGGGAAAACTATATAAAAAGACTCTATTCACGGACAACCATATCTACTTTCCATTAGGGCTTAGAGATCAAGACCTAGGAACTATCCCAAGGCTACTACTTCACGGTAAAAAAATAGCCAAAGTGAACCGAGCCCTATGCCACTACAATTACCACCAAGACGACGATATCAAAGAACACAATTATAGGATTTTAGAAACAGTGAAAAACTTAAGAATCGTAAAAAATTATTACCAAGAGCAAAAACAAGACGAAGAATTCGCCAACCAACTAGAATACCTCTTCATTTACCATCTCTTATTTCGCTCAGCCGAAAAAGTAGCCAAAATCTCCGACCCCGGAATCAGATCAGACCTCCTAGAAGAACTCCGCCAAGTCATAGAAATAGAATACCCAGGGTGGGTGAATAATCCCATAATAAAAGATCTTTCGCTGAGAAAGAGGATGTATTTGAAACGTATAAATAGGAAGAATAAATAAGGTGTAAGGTGCTTATGGAAGACATAAAAGTATACCTATTCTGTTGCGCGGTTTCTATGGCAATCACCCCATTTATAGCGAAACTAGCCCTAAAAATCGGTGCAGTAGATAAACCTAATAAAAGAAAAGTACACAAAGAACTCATGCCAACTATGGGAGGGCTGTCTATCTTTATAGCCTTTATTTTAGGGCATGCTTTATTTGGCTACCCTCATTTTCAGTTTAACGCCATATTGATTGGCGCTATTATTATTCTAATCTCAGGCATTGTAGATGACAAATATGAAATGAGCCCTAAGATAAAAATCCTCTTCCAACTAGCAGCAGCTACTGTAGTAATATTTTATGGAGGTATTTATCTAAAAAGCATTACCCTACCCTTTATCGGTCGAATTCAGTTGACCTATTTAGGCTATTTTGCCACGTATCTATGGATTATAGGAGTAACCAATGCAGTGAACTTAATTGACGGCTTAGACGGCCTTGCTTCTGGAGTATCTGCTATTACCTTCATGACCATGTACATTCTAGCTACAGTAGAAGGGGACTACTTTGTCATGTCCTATGCTCTAATTCTAGCAGGTAGTTGTACGGGTTTTTTAGTCTATAATTTTCACCCTGCAACAATATTTATGGGAGATACGGGAGCATTATTTTTAGGCTATATTGTATCTGTTTTATCCCTAATGGGTTTTAAAAATACTACATTTATCTCCCTAATCGTTCCAATATTAATACTAGGAGTGCCCGTATTTGACACCTTCTTTGCCATTATCAGAAGAAAGCTAAGAGGCCAATCCTTTGCCCAAGCGGACAAAGAACACCTCCACCACTTACTAATGACGACCAACAGCTCCCAAACCAAAACCGTCCTGACGATCTACGGCATGAGCATCCTCTTTTCCACCATATCCGTAATCTATTCCCAAGTCTCCCGAGAACTGGGCCTAGTCATACTAGTAATCTCATTTATCCTAATTCAATACATGGCAAGAAAGATAGGGTTGTTGGGAAGGAAGATGTTGAAGTATTAGCTTTTTCTCCATCTGCAATCAATAAAAAACGCAAAGCTAAACAATGCCCAAAGTAGTTATACTTGACCCAAGCCTATTTAATGAATTCTAAATGGTATATTCTCAACTCTTAATTGTGCGCGAAGCACATGTAGCGCCCGCGCTTTTAACTTTGTTATCGTTTGTGGATGACGGTTATTCTCTTTAGCAATCTGCTGGATTTTTTTTCCCTTATAAAAATATTCTTGGATAATCCACCGCTGCTTAGGTGTAAGTTTCATCAATGCTCTTTGAATATCTTCCGTATTTTCCCTCCAGATGATTTTGTCTAGACTCTTATCCTGCTCAATCAAATTTTCATCCTTTAGGTTATCAAAAGTAGGCATCGTTTCGACGAATTCTATTTTATCAGCCTGCTCTCTTATAACATCCATATAGAAATAAAAGAGCTTTTTTTTATAAAAGGCTGCAAAAGGTACTTGTTCTGATTTATCAAACTCCTGTATGGCTTCTAATAATTGAACCATAGCATTGTGATAATTTTCTTCAAAACTATCATAGTAGCCGTATTTCTTTATCATTGACAAAGTAACCGGCCGAACCTGTTCAATCAAGACCTCCATTTGAGATGTATCTCCGCTTTTAATTTCATCTATTAAAAAAATGAGGTCTATGGGACTCACCTCCTTAATGAAAATTTAAATCATACAATATTATTCTATTGACGCAATCCGGAAGTGTGACCATCTATCCAAACCACAATAAAAAGAGCACCCCTATTCATCAAGGTGCTCTTTTCATCCACTACATGCCGTTAAATAATAGCAAACTCTACAACATCCGTAGAAATTAATTCGATTTTGCTCTTTGCAGTTAAGCTAGATCCATTTGGTGTAAAAATATTATTAGCAATAATCAAATCCATTAAGCTATTAGCTTGGGCTTCTGTAATATCAGCTTTAGCATCTTCAATAGATATCTTTGAATTACCACCATCAGCTCTTTTGAAGCTAAGGTCAAGTTTTACTTCAGGCATTTTGCACCTCCTCTCTTTTAGTGAGTGTTACTCGTTCATGATAAAGGTTAAGAGCATTTATTTCCCTGTATATTAATAGCCGGTGCAGGTGGTCTTAAACATTCAATAAAAGATTATCCTGTATCACGTGAACCTCTTCAAGAGCGTGAGCTTGAAGGGCGGCGATAGCTATTGCGACATCGTATTTTACTTGATCTGTTACAGCGTTGTTAATATTAGAGTAGGTTTTGGACTTTGTTATTACATTTCCGCTGTCATCCACTCCATAGTTATACTTTAGCTGTAATTTTAAATTTGAGACATTGGTTTCAAGTGCCATATTTTCACCTCCTACTATATAAATGGGATATGGAGGAAATATCAACCCATATAAAAGTAATTTGTTGCAGAAATATATTTAGTCTTATCATAAAACTGATTTTATAGAACCTTGTATCTATTCAATTCAACACTCCTGTGATACAATAATACATAATTTATTTAAAACAACGAGGTGATTTTTATGAAGAAAAATAAATTTACCATGGTCATGCTGTGGTTGTGTATATTGTCTATAGTTGTGCCGATTTTAGCTACGGCCTTTGCGTTGATTGTTTAAAATTGTGAGCAATTCTAAACAGGTGGTCAGCAAAATACCAACGCATCTTTGATAACTACCTAGCCACTATATTACAAGCGTCCTAAACAATTTAAATAGAATAAAGTAACAAACTAAAAATAGGATCACCCTTAAGATAAGGGATCGTTTTGCTTACCACCTAAAAAGAGAAAGCAGGTGCACCACAATGGCTACTAAGAAAAAAGAACGTTCCACCGGAAAAAAAGTATTAATTGGCTTCCTCGCCCTCATCCTCCTAATCTCCGCTGGAGGCATTTATCTATTTGATAAATACCTAGGAGACATGAGCCGAGTAGACATCTCCAAAAATGATGAAGAGCTAAACATCTCGCCTGAATCATCTAAAAAGGATGATAAAATTATCAATATTGCCTTATTTGGCATCGATACTCGAGCCAATGATTACGATAGTGCAACTCGCTCTGATACGATCATGATTGCTTCATTGGACAAGCAACATAAAAAGATTAAGCTTACATCTATCATGCGTGATACATATGTGAATATTCCTGATAGAGGATACGATAAGATCAACCACTCTTATGCTTTTGGAGGACCAGAACTAGCGATTAAGACCATCAATAAGAACTTTGATATGAACATCAAAAACTACGTAACAGTCAACTTTAGCGCCATGGCAAAGATTGTCGATGCCATAGGTGGAGTAGAAATTGATGTGAAGGATTATGAAATCCGACATCTTCCAGGTGTCAATAGCACAGGGTTACAAAACTTAAGCGGAGATCAAGCGGTATCTTATAGCAGGATACGTTACTCAGGAGACGGCGACTACGAGAGAACGCAAAGACAGCGAAAAGTCCTGGAAAACGTCATCTACAAAGTCCTAGACAGCAAATCCCTAACCCAAGCCCTAGCCCTAATAGAAACCCTAACCCCTAATGTAGAGACAAGCCTAAGCACGGTAGACATGGTAGGTCTGGCAACAGATGTATTCTCATCAAACATAAAAACGTTAGAAAACACCCGCCTTCCATTAGATGAATATTCCAAAGGCGGCACATGGAACGGAGTCTACTACCTAAAACCAAACAGTTTAGTAGACAATGTGAAGTATTTGCATGAGTTTATTTATGAAGATGGTGGATACCAAGCGTCAGGGATTGTGAATGAAATAAGCGATGGAATTTGAGATAAGGTAGTAAGGTCGCCAACCTTGACACAGGTAATGTGACGAAAAAAGCCCATATTCTAACACAATCCTCTCTATTTCGACATACTACTTATAGTAGAATCTTTATAATACATTCCTAAACCGAAAAGATAAATACATAACAAAAACAACCTCGCCTCAAGGCGAGGGGGCGCATTTGCTGACCGACGGACCACCTAGAAAATTTGGGACCCCAGCACATATTGTCTTTGGCCAAGAAAAAATGTATACTAAACTAAGCATGAATAAAAACCCGAAAGAAGGAACTTTTACCCATGAGAGAAAAAACAATACGCATAGGAATGGTAGCAATGCTAGACGGATTATTTTTTACGTTTTCCCTGTACGTATCTGCTATCTTAACGGAAAACAGCGCTGTCATCATAACGCAATTTTCTAATTTCTTGATTATTGCCCTTACTATAAAATTTGGTTTGCTTTTTATTACAAATACATACAACACTTTGTGGAGATATGCTAGTGTTGAGGAAATGTTTAAGATTACTTTGGCAAATGCAGTCTCTAACTTTTTAACCTTTTTTATCTTTAATTTAATTAGCCCTGAACTCACAATAAGCTATGCCATTGTAAACTGTATATTAGATACAACTTTTACAGGCGGTATTCGAATTAGCTATAGAGCAGCTAGACGATTTAAGAACTATAATATACCTGCTAATGGCAAAAATGTCCTCATTGTAGGTGCAGGGGATGCAGGGGTAAGTATTTTAAGGGAATACAGAGGTAATCCTAGGATCGAGGATAAGATCATCGGTTTTATAGATGATGATATATGTAAATTAGGTACTTATATTAATGGCTACAAAGTCTTAGGGGAGTTAAGTCAATTAGACAAGCTCGTCAAAGAACATAGGATTCAAGAGATTATCATTGCTATGCCTTCTGTTGAACCAGATACCATTAGAGAAATTGTTAATGAATGCAAAAAAACCAAATGTAAGACAAAAATTGTTCCGAGTCTTTCTAATCTAATTGATAGCAAAGATCTTGCAAAGCAAATTCGTGAGGTAGAAATCGAAGACTTATTAGGCAGAGATCCTATTAATTTAAACAATGCTGAAATCTGCGGCTATCTTAAGCACAAGCGGGTTCTCGTCACTGGTGGTGGAGGCTCTATTGGTTCTGAATTATGTAGGCAAATTGCAAACTTTGACCCCGCTGAACTCATTATTTTAGACATTTATGAAAACAATGCTTACGACCTACAAAATGAACTAAAAAGAAAAATGCCTCACTTAAACCTTACGGTTCTCATTGGCTCTGTACGAGATGAAGATCGAATGGAACAAATCTTTAGAAAATTTAGACCACAGGTGGTCTTTCATGCAGCAGCACATAAACACGTACCTTTAATGGAGGACAGCCCAAGAGAAGCCATCAAAAATAATGTACTAGGCACTCTAAATACAGCTCAAACAGCGGACAAGTATCACGTAGAAAAATTTGTCCTCATATCAACAGACAAAGCTGTAAACCCAACAAATATTATGGGGGCTTCTAAGAGATTATGTGAGATGATAGTCCAATCCATCAACAAAGCTAGCAAGACCGAATTTGTAGCTGTCCGCTTTGGCAATGTATTGGGCAGCAATGGCAGTGTGATTCCACTATTTGAAAAACAAATCGCATCAGGTGGCCCCGTGACAGTCACTCATGAAAAGATTATCCGATACTTTATGACTATTCCAGAAGCATCCCAATTAGTGATTCAAGCAGGTGCCATGGCAAAAGGTGGAGAAATCTTCATTCTAGATATGGGTGAACCAGTAAAAATTATAGACTTAGCTAGAGACCTAATCCGCCTAAGCGGTTTCGAACCAGACGTAGAAATCCCAATAGAAATCACAGGCCTTAGACCAGGAGAAAAGCTATACGAAGAGCTTCTCCTAAACGAAGAAGGAATAGCCAACACCACCCATAGCAAAATCCTAATAGGTAAACCAGGAGACCTAGACTACAAAATTTTACTAAGAAACATAGCCCTACTAAAACAAACCCTAAAAGACGTTAACGCCGATATTAAGGAAGTAATGACCCGTGTAGTGCCGACGTATCATCCAGCGAGCAATTCTAATGAGAATATGGCTGTGCCGGTAGTGCAAGCTACAGAGGAGATTTCAGTAACTAGCGAGAATAATTAACAATAGTTAAACGATGGTGGAACAGTAGTTAAACAATGGTTAAACAAT
>ENA-UOOM01000627-UOOM01000627.1-fermentation-metagenome-genome-assembly--contig:-NODE-627-length-39057-cov-4.829496_pt1 | contig 39057 bp, 29 predicted proteins | sample MGYA00245781_ERZ724031 | MGnify/ENA primary metagenome ERZ724031 (study PRJEB28704, sample SAMN03018317) | fermentation metagenome | biome: anthropogenic terrestrial biome; feature: soil; material... | reverse complement strand
ATAAGCCGGGAAGCGGCGGAGGAGATACTGGCGGCCATGTCAAACACCCTTGACGACAAGACGCCGACTATGAATGCCGTAAAGGCCGCGGCGCCAGCGCCGCCCGCGTGGCAGTGCACATATAAGGTGCCGTTTTCTTCAGCAAGAAAGTGGAGCGGCGTTAGCTTTGGCGTTAAAGGAAGCTATTTGCTCGGAGCCGGTGAATTTATACTTAAAGGCCGTTTTGACGAAATACGTCCGCAGGCAGAGAAGTATTCGCGCCGCGGCGAAAGGGTTCTCCTTTTGGCCGCTTCAGGGAGTGCATTGACGGGGAAGTCGGTACCGCCGGACATAAAACCGCTCGCTTTGGTTGCGCTTAGCGATAAGATACGCAAAAATGCAAGGAAAACGCTCGAGTACTTTTACGACCAGGGGGTGGATATAAAGGTCATCTCCGGAGATAACCCGCTTACGGTTTCAAATATAGCCGCCAAGGCAGGCCTTAAGAACGCGGGAAGCTTTATTGATGCTTCTGCTTTAAAAAGCGACGAAGACATCAGAGCAGCTGCGGGCAGGTACTCCGTTTTCGGCCGTGTGACGCCGAAGCAGAAGCTTAAGCTCGTGCGTGCGCTGAAAGAGAAAAAACATACCGTTGCCATGACGGGCGACGGGGTAAACGACGTGCCGGCGCTCAGGGAGAGCGACTGCAGCATAGCAATGGCCTCAGGAAGCGACGCCGCGCGCAACGTTTCGCAGATAGTGCTGCTTAACTCGGACTTTTCTTCCATGCCGCACATTGTCGCCGAGGGGAGGCGCTCTATAAATAACCTGCAGCGTTCTGCGTCGCTATTCCTCGTTAAGGCTATTTTCTCCGCCATAATAGCGGTTATGTTTATTTTCCTGCGCAGCGATTACCCGTTCCAGCCCATACAGTTTACGCTCATAAATGCCGTGTCCATAGGCATACCTTCGTTTTTCCTTGCGCTTGAGCCTAACACCGAGCGCCTGAGGGGCAAGTTTATTTTAAATGTTATAAAGCAGTCTCTGCCGGGTGCCTTGACCATGGCGATTAACATTTTGCTCCTTGTGCCTATATGCGAGTACCTCGGCTTTTCAAACCCGCAGATTTCAACTGTAGCGGTTTTACTGACGGGCTATACGGGGCTTATGATTTTGTTTAAAGTATGCATGCCTTTTAATGCGAAGCATATCGTACTATTTGCCGCTATGGCTTTAGTGTTTGTGCTGGCGCTTGTGTTTTACGGGCCTGTTTTTGAGATAGTCGGCGTTACGCCGGCAATGCTTTTTATACTTGTTCCGCTTATGCTGTTTTCGACGAGCCTTATGACGGTTATGCTTCACTTTATCGGCAAAGTGCTCGCTTAGTGCAGGCACAGCGGCAAGTTTACGCAATGCAGTCCAGCGGGCTTTTTTGTATAATGCCTTATAAATCGATAAAATTTAAGATTTTGGCTTGACAAGTTATAAGGAAAAATGATATAATACAAACCGTTGAGCGCGAGTGCTGGAATTGGCAGACAGGCACGTTTGAGGGGCGTGTGGGTTTCCCGTACGGGTTCAAGTCCCGTTTCGCGCACCAAAGCTTAAAGCCGCATGGATACTAAGTTTTTAGTATTTCATGCGGCTTTTTTAGGCTCAATGTCAATAGTTTGGGTAAACCAGTATTTCGTGCGGTTTTGCTTTACCATTTGATAATGGTTTTTGGAGGCTTATTTCTGAATTATGGTAAAAACTGTAACAATGCATGCCAATATAGGCGTAAACAGGGGGTACTTCCATCATAACGGTGCTGACTGTGATTTTTATACAATGCTGCAGCAGGCGGCTGACGAAGTGCAGCGGCGGACTGGCATATACGTTTCATGCATAGCTTATAAATCAAAGACTATATACAGGACCGACTGGGGCTGCCCCGCGGGCGGGGAAGATACTTACAATATAGAGAGTACGGCGATACCGCTCTTTGCGCCCGATGCCGTCGAGTGGAAGAAGGCCGCCCGGGAGCTTGTACTGCTGATGAAAGAGAAACTGCGCCAGTCGGTTGTGACGATGCAGTTTTTTACATCTGAGCTGGAGTATATGGATGGGGAGCCGGCCGAGTAGGGTGAACCGTAGGTAACGGAAAATGCGCTTCAAAAGTTTTGGCTTTTAAAGCGCATTCCAAATTTACATAATTTATTATCCGGACCTACTTCAATACTATGAGCTTAATGCCGTCTTTTTCGTCTGCCGTAATGGAAATACCGGAGATTTTTCCCTCGCCGTTCTCAACTATGGCAGAGGTTATCTTATCTTCAACCTGCCTGCGTATGAGCTTGCGCAGGTCGCGCGCGCCGCTTTTGCCGCCTATTGACTTTGCGGCAAGCCAGTTTGTGGCCTTGTCGTCGTAAACAAGCGTGATGTCGCGTTCTTTAAGCGTATCCCTGTAATCGTTAAGTACAAGGTGCGCTATTTTTTCGTAATCGTCCTTGTTAAGCCTGCGGAAAACGATTATCTCGTCAACGCGGCTGAGGAACTCGGGGCGCAGGAAATCCGAGAGCGCTTTAAGCGCTTTTTCACGGCTTATGTCCTCGTCGTTCTTAGCGAAGCCGAGCGCGTTTTCCTTGTGGTCGCTTCCGGCGTTCGATGTCATAACCATGACTGTGTTCTCAAAGTTCACGTCGCGCCCGTGGGCATCCGTTATATGGCCTTCGTCGAGTATCTGCAGGAGGATGTTCATAACGTCGGGGTGGGCTTTTTCTATCTCGTCAAAAAGTATAACGGAGTACGGGCGGCGGCGGACTTTTTCCGTTACCTGGCCGGCTTCATCATAACCGACGTAGCCCGGAGGCGAGCCGATTATCCTTGAAACGGAGTGCTTTTCCATAAACTCTGACATATCAAGGCGTATAAGCGTTTCAGGCGAGTCGAAGAGCTCTTTTGAGAGCACTTTAACAAGCTCTGTCTTGCCTACGCCCGTCGGGCCTACAAATATAAACGACGCGGGCCTGCGTCGGGGGCTTATCTGTATCCTGCTGCGCCTTATGGCCGCGGAAACCGCCGCAACGGCTTCGTTTTGCCCTATTATCTTTGCATTTAACGTATCTTCCAAACCTGAAAGCTTACTTAATTCGCTTTCCTGCACCCTGCTTGCGGGTATGCCGGTCCACAGCTCTATTACCTTTGCGACGTCGCGTTCCTCGACCTGGGAACCTAACGCCGCCGGGGCCAAAGCCCTTGCCTGCTCTTCGTATTTCGATATATCCGTGCGTATTTCAGCCAGTTTTTGGTAATCGGGTTCGCTGCCTGTGGCGGTCATGCTGTCTTCCTGGGCGCGCAGTTTTTCAAGGGTTTCTTTCATGGCATCGTACTCTGCCATGGAGGTGTTCCTGAGCGCCGCGCACGCGCATGACTCGTCGAGAAGGTCAATGGCCTTGTCTGGCAGGAAACGGTCTGTTATATACCTTTCAGAAAGTTTGACTATTTTCGCAACGAGGTTTTCGCTTACTTTTACGCGGTGGAAATTTTCATAGTAAGGCTTTATGCCCGTCAATATGAGGGCTGTCTCGTTAACGGACGGTTCGGCTATCTTTACAGGCTGGAAACGCCGCTCAAGCGCGGCATCTTTTTCGATATATTTGCGGTACTCGCTGTAGGTCGTGGCGCCTATAACTTGTATTTCCCCGCGTGACAGGGCGGGCTTGAGTATATTTGCCGCGTTCATGGAGCCTTCCGCGTCGCCTGTGCCTACAAGGTTGTGCACCTCGTCGATGAACAGTATGATGTTGCCCTCGGACTTGATTTCTTCGACGAGGCCTTTTATGCGGCTCTCAAACTGCCCCCTGAACTGCGTGCCGGCGACGAGCGCAGTAAGGTCTAAAAGATGGATTTCTTTTTTCTTAAGCACGGAAGGGACGTTGCCTGAGGCTATGCGGATGGCGAGGCCTTCCGCTACGGCTGTTTTGCCGACGCCCGGCTCGCCTATGAGGCACGGGTTGTTTTTCGTACGCCTGCACAGTATCTGTATGACGCGCGCAATCTCTTTTTCACGCCCTATGATGGCGTCTATCTCACCTGCGCGCGCTTTACCCGTAAGGTTTGTGCAGTAGGCGTTAAGGTACTTGCGCTTTGTTTTGTGCTTCCTGTGTTCTTTCGGAGGCGACTCGTGCACCTGCTCGCCGCTTGAACCCCCTGAAAAGAAATTCTGCAGGAAAGGCATAGTGGCGGCACCTCCTGGTATAAAACCGCTGAGGGCGGTTTCGTTTTCATTGTTTTCACCGTTTTCGCCGCTTTGGTCATTGTCGTCGTTACCGGCGTTTTCACCCATTATATCGTTCAGCTCTTCTTCCATGGTTTCCATCTGTTCGTCCGTTATGCCCATTTTGTCCAAGAGGTCGTTTACCGGTTTTATACCAAGTTCCTTTGCACATATCAGGCACAGCCCGCGGCTTTCTTTAACGTCAGCCGTCGGCGACAGGAAAACGACGGCCGGCCTTTTATGGCAGCGAGAACACATTATCATTTTAATCACTTCTTTTATCGTATTGAAATATATATCTATGATAACACAAATTATCGTTTTTACAAACTATTTATTTTTCTGCTTTTTGTCCATTACCTCGTCTATGTCTATGTTATATGCTGGGTCGTCAGAGCGGAGTATATAAAAGAATATTTTTATATACCTTACGAAAGCGTATATCATAAAGGCGGCGGTTATGGAGAGCAGGATTACAGGCACGAGTATGCTGTCGTTTCCGTTAATCCTGTAAATAACTATGGCTGTGAAAGAGATGTAGAACACGACCGTTGCAAGCTTGCCGTACCACTGCGAACCGCCGGGCTTTTTGTGCCTTCGTATAAGGTAAATGCCGCCTGTCACCATGGAAATTTCTTTAACTAAAAATATAGCAAGCAGCGGCATGAGCATGGGGTCTTTTATGGCAAAGCATATAACAACGGCGGCCTGGGTAAGTTTGTCGGAAAGGGGGTCGAGCATTTGGCCAAGCTCGGTAAACTGGTTAAGGTTCCGCGCTATCATACCGTCGAGCATATCTGTAAGGCCTGAAAGGACAAGGACAAAGACGGCCTTGCTTATTTGGCCGCTCATAAAATAAATTACGAACGGTACAATCAATATTATGCGGAGGATTGTAAGCGCGTTAGGAATATTGACATTTTTATTTTTTACTTTCATTTTTACCTACCTTATGCCAAATATCGTTGTTGAACATATCATATACGGGGTTGCTCTTAACCGTATACTTATATATACGTGACGTGCCGAGCTGCTGCCAGTCGATTTTGCCCTTCTGGGTGTTCTTTTTATACATCGGGAGGAAGAACTGCATGAACGAACAAACCAAAAGGACTATGACGGCTCCCTTTAACAGGCCGAAAGCCCCGCCGAAAACAGCGTTAAGCTGCCGCAGCACGGGGAGCTTAAAAACAGCGCCGAGTATGCTTGAGACGATGCGTATGATTATCTCAACAGATATGTAAATAAGCACTACGGCGACCGCGCGTTCAAAGACGTCCTGCGGTACGAAGCCGTGCAGGCTGCCTAAATGCTCCGACAAAAACGGATGTATCAGGCCGGCAACTTTATATGAGAAAATTATCGAAACGGCTACGGCGGCAATGCTGCCGACAAGCTCTGTAAGTGAACGTATGAAGCCGTGCCTAAGTCCGGCGATTACGGACATAAGCAGGATAATTGACAGTAAAGCGTCAAGTAAAATGCCCATGCCGTAAACGCCCCCATAAAACATTATAAAGAAAATATAACACAAAATTTAATATTTAACAAGCCGTATTTCAGAAACGCCCATTACGTAGGCGGAACTTTCATCACGCAGTGCGACGGCTTTAGCATCACTGCCGGCGTTAGCGGTACCGGCCGCGGCGCCTGTTTTTGATGAATAAAAGTAAACCTTTCCTCCTGACAGGGCCGCGGCGCTCTGCCCGTAAAATGAAACGGATTTTACGGAGGAGCCGAAAGGCTTTGATATGGTCTTAGTGCCGCTGCTGTCAACCACTGCGAGGCTGGCGTTGGAGGGGTTTTCGTATGAAACAAGCCCGAAAGCCGCGTAACCGCCGCCCGTACCGTAAGAAGTAAGGCGCATGTCGCCGTACCCGAAGCTGTGGTGCTCGGAGTTCTGCGGGTTTATGATTTCCGCAGACTTGTCTCCGACCGCAATAACAGCAGACGGGCTGTCCCATGAAACGTCGAAAAGCATGTTTTCGCTGTATGTGCCTTTTGGCTGGGAAACCTTGGAACTGTTGAGGTCAAGTATGTAAACGGCGGAAACGAGGGCGCCGTTGCTTGTGGATATCCCGGTTACGGCTGCTTTTGTACCGTCGTCGTTCAAGGCAACGGCAGTAGGGTAGTAGTCTGAAAACCAGTAGTACGACTTTACTTTGCCGTCCGAAGTGTACACGGTCAGCTTTCCGCAGTAACCGTCGCACTCCGTGAGCAGGGCGTACCTGCCGCCTGATGAAACAGCGCCCGCGGTTATCTTTCCGTCGGCATTAAAGCTGCGCAATGTTTTCCCGACGGTTTCAACGCGGCAGTTTGTTCCGCCGAGGCTGTAGGTGAGCATGTGCAGCGTGTCGGCCTTTATAACCGGAGACGCAAAGCTGTGCTGCCTGCTGACAATTTCTTTTGCCGTTGAATTAAGGACGACAAGCGACGTATCGCTTAAAAAGACTGCATTTTTATCTACCGACAGGAAGTTCCTTCCGAGGACGGACATGTCGTTTATGGAGTACGGGTAACCGTCGCCCGTACCTATGCCGACGACGCGGTCGTGTACCCATGCTGAAACATTTGACGGAGTGAAATTGTACCGGTTAAACCATACTAAAATTACCGCAACGCATAAAACAAGTATTATTATTATGCGTGAAGCCGCGTGCAGAGTACGCTTTCCGAAGGACCTGAACGGCTTGCCGCTCCTGCGTTCTTCAGGCGAGCGGTGCTTCGCCATATCTATTTCGGCAGTGTTAAAACGATGCCCGTCATCCTTCATCACTGTTCACATCCTCATAAAAGACCTTTTTAAGGAAAAGCCCCTGCGCGGGTGCGGTAGGGCCTGCGCACGCGCGGTCTTTTGCTGATAAAATGCGCCGTATGTCCTCAGGCCCGAGCCTGCCCTGCGCTACACGCAGCATGGTGCCGACCATTATCCTTACCATGTGGTACAAAAAGCCGTCGGCAGCGACAGAGTACGTTACCATGTCACCGCCGCGCGCCCAGACGGACTTTGTTACGGTGCGCTCCATATTTTCACGCCTGCGGGAGTCGACGGCGCAAAAAGAAGTAAAGTCGTGCCTGCCTAAAAAAAACGCTGCCGCGCTGTTGAGCTGCTCCAAATCGAGCGCATACCTGTAATTGAGGACGCGCCCGTTTAAAAACGGGTCGCGGGTACCACAGTTGTATATCCTGTATATATATTCTTTTCCTTTGCATGAGTACCTGGCGTGGAAGCCGGGCGGAACCTGCGTGCATGACAAAACGGCAATATTCTCGGGAAGAAAATGGTTAAGGGCTCCGGCAAGCCGTGCGCACGGTATGACGCGGCCTGTCTTAAAGCTTATGCAGAACTCAAGCGCGTGCACGTAAGAGTCAGTGCGGCTGCAGGCCTTTATGTCGGGTGTTTCCCCCAATACTTTAAAAAGCGCCTCCTGAAAAACCTGCTGCACGGTCACGGCGTTTTTTTGTATCTGCCAGCCGTGGTACTTTGCGCCGTCGTAACGGATCCTTAAAAGTAAATTACGCATATATGCCGTTCCCTCCTACCGCAATGCGGCCGGAAACCGCACCTTGAAAATTATGACGCAGCAGCACAGGCATGCGGAAAAGGCCACAGCCCATATATCGAGCCCTGTTATGCGCAGGCGTTTCATTTTGGTACGCCCCTCGCCGCCGTGGTAGCACCTGCATTCCATTGCCATGGCAAGGTCGGACGCGCGCCTGAAGGAAGATATGAACAGAGGGATAAGTATGGGTATGAGCGACTTTATCCTTTGGGTGATGCCGCCGCTTTCAAGGTCAGCCCCGCGCGCCTTCTGCGCGTTCATTATTTTGTCGGTTTCTTCGAGCAGCGTTGGTATGAAGCGAAGGGCGATGGTCATCATCATGGCTATTTCATGCACTTTCACATGGAAAAGCTTAAGCGGCTTCATCAGGCGTTCCATTGCGTCCGTCAGCTGTGTGGGCGATGTAGTGAACGTCAGCGCCGAGCTGAACAGTATAAGGCTTACTATGCGTATGGCGACAAAAACGGCGTTTGATATGCCGCCCTCCGTTATGGTCATAAATTTAAACTGCCAGACAACTTTGCCGCTGCCGTAAAAAAGGTTTAAAACCGAGGTGAAGGCTACTATGAAAAGTATGGCTTTAAGGCTTTTAAGGTATTGCGAAAACGGTATGCCCGAAGACATGATTACGGCCGACAAAAGCAGGGCGATTACGGCAATGCCCTGGTAATTTGATGCTACGAATACAAATATAATATATAAAAATGTAAGCGAAATTTTTACGCGGGGGTCGAGGCGATGCATAAAAGACGTGCCGGGTATATACTGCCCAAGCGCAATATCCCTAACCGTTTTCAGCCCTCCTCTTTTTCATAACGGGCAAAAGCTCCCTTACGGCCTGTTCAACCGTAAGGGCCGGCCGTATGTTGTAGCCGTCTTTTCTTAGCCGCAGCGTTATTTCGGTTATCTGCGGCACGCGCAGGCCGATTTTTTGGAGTTCGCCGCCGTTTGCAAAGACCTTTTCGGTTTTATCGAACATGACGGCTTTTCCGGAGTCCATCACGAGCACCCTGTCCGCCGCTTTTGCTATGTCTTCCATACTGTGTGAGACAAGTATGACTGTGTTGCGGCGTACCCTGTGGTAGTCGCTGAGCTGCTTAAGGAGCATATCGCGGCCGTTCGGGTCGAGACCTGCCGTAGGCTCGTCCAAAATAAGCACGTCAGGGTCCATGGCCATTACGCCGGCTATGGCCGCGCGGCGTTTTTCACCGCCGGAAAGTTCGAACGGGCTTTTAGGCAGCATGTCGTCCGTCAGCCCTACGGCTTTGGCGGCTTTCAGCGCGCGTTTTTCGGCTTCCCCCGCGCTAAGCCCCATGTTGCCCGGCCCAAAGCATATGTCTTTAAGCACCGTGTCCTCGAAAAGCTGGTTTTCGGGGTACTGGAAGACCATTCCGACCTTGAAGCGCACGGCGCGTATTTTTTTAGGTTCAGCCCATATGTCCCTGCCGTTTAGCAGGACTTTGCCCGAAGTAGGGCGCAGAAGGCCGTTAAGCGTCTGTATAAACGTGGACTTGCCGGAACCGGTATGCCCTATCAGCCCTATAAATTCGCCGCGCTCTATACTTATGCTTATGTCGTTTACGGCGGTTTTGCCAAAAGGCGTGCCGGCCCCGTATGTGAAAGTTAAGTTTTTTGTTTCTATAACAGGCATTTTGTTCCCCGCAAAAGCATGGTATTTGTATTATCTATAAATTTTAACCGCTTCACAAGCCCTGACGGAGCGGCAGCGCTCAGCCCTTGCCGAGCAGCGGCTCAAGGGCGGCGACGCAGCCGTCTATGTCAAGCACTCCGTCAGGCAGGTCAAAGCCCTCGTTTTTCAGTTCGTATATAAGCTCCGTAGCCTGCGGCACGTCAAGCTTATGGCGTTTGAGCAGCTCTACTTGCGAAAACACCTCGCGCGGCGTGCCCTGCAGAAGGATTTTGCCGCTGTCCATGACTACAACCCTGTCAGCGCCGACGGCTTCGTCCATATAGTGTGTAATAAGCACTATGGTTATGCCGTTTTCCCTGTTTAACTTATGGATGGTGCGGAGTACTTCCTCACGCCCCATAGGGTCGAGCATGGCGGTAGGCTCGTCGAGTATAATGCAGTCTGGGTGCATGGCGATTATGCCTGCTATGGCTATGCGCTGCTTTTGCCCTCCCGACAGCTTGTACGGGGCGCTTAGCCTGTAGTCGTACATTTCCACTGCTTTAAGCGCATCGTCAACCCGCCGGCGTATTTCGTCGGGAGGTACGCCGAGGTTTTCAGGGCCGAAAGCAACGTCCTCCTCGACGATGCCGGCGACGAGCTGGTTGTCAGGGTTCTGCAGGACAAGGCCGGCCCTTTGGCGAATCTCCGTTTTAAGGCTGTCGTCCATAGTGTCAAGCCCGTCAACGTAGACTTTACCGCCTTCGGGCAGTAGCATGGCGTTAAAATGTTTCGCCAAGGTTGACTTGCCGGAGCCGTTATGCCCTAAAAGGGCTACGAACTCACCTTTTTCAATGTCAAGTGAAACGCCGTGCAGGACTTCGGCCCCTTTTTCATTTTCATGGCCTTCATAAGAAAAGACAACGTTTTTAGCCTCAATATAACCCATTTACTGTGGTACCAGCCTTTTAATTACTAAGGTATGCGGCTTTGCCGCTAAAAAAGTGTGTAAACAGCCGGAAAGGCTTTCGCGCCGGATACGGATAAGTAAGAACATATTTAAATTCTTCAACATTGTAACACAGCAGCCCTAAAGAATCAAGAAGGCTTTTGCCGCTTGGCTGTACGCCGCGCGGTCTGGCGCGGTTAGGTTTTTGCCATTGCCGCAAGCGAAACGGCCCGCCATTTTGCGGCGGGCCGTGCTGTGGCGGCGGGGCTAGGCTTTTGCTTTAAACTTTTAGCCTTAAGCCGCAACCTTATTATATGCTGTAATTGCGGGGCTTATCGCATCGTAAGGTGCGTGTAGCCGGTTTATTCGGCCTGCCCGCCGGCGTCGTTCGAAAGGCGTATGCCCTCGAGCTGCTCCTTCATGGACTTTGCCTGCGCGGAAAGTTCTTCGCTTGCCGCGGCGCTCTCCTCGGCCGTTGCCGAGTTTGACTGCACTATGGAGGATATTTGTTCGACGCTTATGTTTATTTGGTTTACAGACTCGGCCTGTTCGGCGGAGGACTTCTCTATATCGCCAAGGGTTTCATTAATTCCCTTAATTTTGTTATATACGCCCTCGAGGGATTTCGCGGTAGCCTCGGCAGTTTTGCATCCGCTCGTTACGCTGCTGATGGACTTTCCTATGAGCATGGTGGTCTGCTTCGCGGCATCCGCCGACTTGCCGGCGAGGTTGCGCACTTCGTCAGCCACTACGGCGAAGCCCTTGCCGGCCTCTCCGGCTCTTGCGGCTTCGACGGCGGCGTTAAGCGCGAGTATGTTTGTTTGGAAAGCGATGTTGTCTATAACCTTAATGATTTTACCTATTTCACTTGATGACGCGCTTATGTTTTCCATTGCCGCAAGGGTATCTTTCATGCTTGTGTTGCTTTCATAGACATCTCTTGTAGCCGAGCCAAGCGCCGACGATATTTTGCTAAGGCTGTCTGCGTTGCTATTTATTTTATTTGAGATATCGGTAACCGAAGCCGACAGCTCCTCGGTGGAGCTTGCCTGCTCAGTCGAACCGCGCGCCAAAGTCTGCGCGCCGTCGGAGACCTGCTTTGCGCCGGAGTCTACTTGGTCCGCAGATGTTTTCATCATTGAAAAAGTTTCGTTGAGCGCGAAGATTATGTCGCCGAGTGCTACGGAGATAGGGGCAAAGTCGTTTTGGTACTCGGGCACGTTTGTGTCGCTGAGATCGCCTGCGGCTATGTTGCCGAGTATCTGTGAGATACTTTGCACGAGCCCGCGCAGTGTTTCAAAGGCTTTTTCAAGCGAGCCTGCGAGCACGCCGAGCTCGTTGCCGGACTTAAACGTTATCTCGGCGCCCATGTCGCCGACTGAAAAACGCTTTGCACAGTACTCAAGCTCCCCTACAGGCTTTGAGATTGACTTTGAAATGTCAAAGCCCATAAAGACGGCTGCCGCTATGGCGGCGGCTGAGAATATGATGCTTATGCACAGCAGGAGCGTCGCGCGGCTGCCAGCGGCGGCGTTCTCGGACTTTGTCATGTTTACCATGTAAGTCATGTAATTTTCGAGTGTTTCGGATATCTCGCTTTCCGACGTAATGGAAACATGAAGCCTCACGTTTGCGTCGATGATGTTATCATTGTCTATGTTTTCAAACACGGCCGCCGTCGTAGTGGCAAAAGTACCGTTGTACTTTTTCTGCGCGGCCTCAAGTTTGGACTTCCACTGGCTGTTCTGCACGTTCTTAAGGATATTTGAAATATCCGTTTTAAAGTGCTGGTTGTATTTTTGGTAGTTTGTTTTATCGGTATTGTATATGGAAGTAACGTTGTAGTTTAAAACGGCGCTGCTCGCGGAAGCCTCCATGCTGGAAAGGCTTGCTATGGCCTCGCTTATCTGCGGCAGCTCGTTCATGCGCTGCTCCATTTCATTCATATTGCTTCGCATAACGGCGATATTTAAGATGCCGAGACCTCCGAGAATGCCGGTAACAACAGCAATGCTTACAAAACCGGACATAAGCCGCTTTGAGAGCCGCATGTTGGAAAGCTTTTTCCTAAAAGACCCTGTACCCTTTGTGTTTTTCCTGCCTTTTTTTTGCTCTGCCATTCTTTTTCCTCCCTGAAAAGTATTTTATCTTGCTTCCTTGATGCACGCAGAATAATTTAGTTAGAAATAAATAAGGACTGCCAAAAAAAATTAAAAACTATATAATATTCTAACTAAAATAACAGTATAAAAGAAAATGCCTGTATTGTCAAGAAATCTGTAATAAAAGTGCATATTATGTATATATAAGGCGGAAATGTTTTATACACATCACATAAGATGTATGGAACCTGTGCCCGCAACGGAACCGCCATGCGGTAAAAGGGGTTATGTGACGTTAACAACGCATTTTGCCGTAAGGCCGTTGCACGTGCGCGCGGTTATTGACGTGCAGCCCTTTGAAACGCCCCTGACAGTGCCGTTTTGCACTGCGGCTACGTTTGAGTTGCCGGAGCTCCATGACGTGCGGTTATAGTAAACGTTGTTATTTATGAGCGTGACTTTTGAATTTAAGTCGAAGGTCTGGCCAGCGCTTATAGTGACAAGCGTAGTGTCCATAGAAACCGAAACCGGGGTGTAGGCGCAAAGCGCTACGCAGTACGCGAGGTTTTTTGCTATTGCATCCGTATTGTTCTCTATCCACTGTACGTCGGACGGGTTGTCGTGGTATGCTGTTTCTATGAGGCAGTGCGGCATTTTGGGCATGTACATTTCCCATAGCGCGTCGTTCGTGGCAAGGCAGATGCCGCTTTTGTCAGGGTATATGAAATTGTCTTTTAAAAGGTTGGCAAAGCGAAGGCTCCCGCTGTCTTTTGACGGGTAAAAGACCATAGTGCCGTTTGTCTTCGGCCCACCGTCGCGGGCGTTTGAGTGTATCGCGAGGTAAAGGTCGCATTTTTCGGCAGAAGCCTGGTTTGCCCTGCCGACTATGGTGCTGCGCTGGTTGCCGCGCGAGCCTGTCTGTGCGGCCGCGAGGACGGACTCTATACCGTAGCCGTTAAGGTACGGCACCATTGCTTCCGCTACTTGGCGCATATGGTACTCCTCGCTGCCTGAACCGTCGCAGTACGGGTTCCATGTCTGGCACGACGGGCTTAAGTACACTTTATATGTATGCATCTGTGCCGCTGGGCGCGAAGTGAACGTTCCGCCGGTTATTTGCGCAGCGCCGGCTGAAAGCGCCGCGAACGGGCTTTGCAGTGACAAGAGCGCCGTACAGATAATCACAGTAATGAGCTTTGCTGTTTTTTTACATCTTTTTGCCATTGTATACAGTATACCTTTCCTTTATTTAACGTTTTGCCGTGTTTTTAATATATTATACCACAATATGATTTATATAAGAACATTTTTGTATATATAATTGTGATTAAATTCTAAAAACCGGTTTGCTTTCGGCAATCCGGACCTTTAATGAGCCTGTGCTGAACAATACGGTGAAAACGGCGCGCGCGGCTGCCTGCCTCTGCATTTTCATAAAATATGCCTTTCAATTTAAAAGGCATTGACACTACTTCCCAAAAGGCATAAAATGAATCTGCATTAACTTGAAATCGCGTGGAACCGCTTGGCTTTTGCCTTTAAGGAGGAATTACTGTGGCGAAATATACAAAAGAAGATATCATAGGCATGGTTGAAGAAAACGGCGTAAGGTTTATACGGCTCCAGTTTACCGATATACTCGGGTCACTTAAAAGCGTTACCATAACGCCGAGCCAAATAAAAAGGGCGCTTGACAACGAGTGCATGTTCGACGGCTCTTCCATAGAAGGGTTCGTACGCATAGAGGAGTCGGATATGTACCTGTATCCGGACCTCGATACTTTTAATATTTTCCCGTGGAATACTCAGAGCGGCAGGATAGCGAGGCTTATATGCGACATATATACGCCTGACGGGAAGCCGTTTGAGGGCGACCCGCGCTATGTGCTGAAAAAGCAGATAAAGCATGCCGCGGGCCTTGGCTACACGTTCAACGTCGGGCCGGAGTGCGAGTTCTTCCTTTTTAATACCGACGAATTCGGCCACCCGACTACTGTAACCCACGACACAGCGGGGTACTTTGACCTTGGCCCGTCTGACCTTGGGGACAGCGCGAGGGGCGACATCTGCCTTAACCTTGAGGAGATGGGCTTTGAGATAGAGGCGTCGCACCACGAGGTTGCCATTGCACAGCACGAGATAGACTTTAAGTACAGCGAGGCGCTTTCTGCCGCCGACAACCTCATAACTTTTAAGACGGTTGTCCGCTTCTGCGCAGATTCGCACGGGCTGTGCGCTACTTTCATGCCGAAACCCGTAGCCGGCAGGGCCGGTTCCGGCATGCACACCAACATGTCGCTGTTCAGGGATGGGGAAAACGTGTTTTACGACCCGAAAAGCGAAAAAGGGCTGAGCCATACGGCGTATAATTTCATAGCCGGCATACTTAAACACATAAAAGGCATATGCGCCGTGACAAACCCGCTCGTAAACTCGTACAAAAGGCTTGTGCCCGGCTTTGAGGCGCCGTGCTATATAGCGTGGACGGCCGGCAACCGCAGCGCGCTTATAAGGGTGCCTGCGTCGCGGGGCGACAGCACCCGGGCAGAGCTAAGAAACCCCGACCCGGCATGCAACCCGTACCTTGCGTTTGCGCTTCTGCTTGCCGCCGGCATGGACGGCATAGAAAACAACCTGACGCCGCCGGAGGCTGTTACGTCAAATATATATGATATAGACGAGCAGGGAAGAAAAGACAGAAACATAGAAAGCCTTCCGTCAGACCTTAAAAGCGCCGTAGCGGCCATGAGGGAAGACCCGCTTGTTGAGCGCGTGCTTGGAAAGCATATTTTCAGCAAATACGTTGAGGCAAAGGAAAAAGAGTGGCACGAGTTTTCTACAACCGTGACCGGATGGGAACTTAAAGAATATCTCGATAAATTCTGAGACGGGATGCAGAGAGCGGCTTTGGGGGGGTGGGGTGCGGCATGAGCAGCATTATAGTGGCGAATTCAAACCCGGATTATGCCAAAAGAATAGCGGCTTTGCTCCATTCGACCGGACTTTATGTGGCAAGCGTTTCAACTACCGGTGCTTCGGTCATGGATTTTGCGCACAGGCATTACCACGGCGGCGTCGTTGTTTCAAGTGCCAAACTAAGGGATATGCCGGCGGTTAACCTTCCGGACGTAGTACCGAACTATGATTTCCTGTTCCTTATGGGCTCGCAGTTTGCCCAGATGTGCGGCAGGCTCGGCTGCGCGAGCCTCATACTGCCGGTAAAGCGCAGGGACCTTGTGGATACTGTAAATATGTTCCTCAACATCTCGGGCTTTACGCCGCTTAGCGTAAAAAAGCAGCTTGCGGCGGAGAATTTTGACGAAAAAGCCGCGCTTAAAAAGGCAAAGGAGCTGCTCATGGTGCGCAACCACTTCACGGAGCCGCAGGCGCACAGGTTCATACAGAAAAAAAGCATGGATACTGGCAAGAAAACCGCGGAAACGTCTTTGATAATTTTAAATACTTTAAATACATAGTTTATACGGCTGTGTTGATATAAGCGATTTTAAAGGGGGCGCTGTCGCTGTGAAATTTACAAAAATGCACGGTACTGGCAACGACTATATCTATATAAACTGTTTTAAGGAAAAAGTCCAAAACGCGCCTGAGCTTTCAAAAAAGCTGAGCGACAGGCATTTCGGCATAGGCGGCGACGGCATTATACTGATAGAGCCGTCTGAAAAAGCGGACTGCAGGATGGACATGTACAACGCCGACGGTTCACGCGGGAAAATGTGCGGAAACGGCATAAGATGCGTAGGCAAATATGCTTACGAGCGCGGCATAGCTAAAAAAAACGTGATGACCGTAGAAACGCTCAGCGGCATAAAAACTCTTAACCTTGAAACCGAAAAAGGCAAAGTGCTTTCGGTTGAGGTTAATATGGGGAAGCCTGTTTTAACGGCGGGCGGGATACCGGCCGTTTCGGCTGACAATGAGATAATAAACAAACCGGCCGTTTTCGGCGGCCGTAAATACAATATCACGTGTGTTTCCATGGGCAACCCGCACTGCGTCGTTTTTACCGACAATACCGAAGATATAGATATTGAAAGAACAGGGCCACTTTTTGAGAACGACGGCATGTTCCCCGAACGGGTAAATACGGAGTTCGTACAGGTAATAGATAATGAAAATGTGAAAATGCGCGTCTGGGAGCGCGGCTCAGGCGAGACACTCGCCTGCGGGACGGGGGCGTGCGCATGCACCGTCGCGTGCGTGTTAAATAAAAAAACGTCCGGACGTGTAAAAGTGCATCTCAGGGGCGGAGTGCTCGACGTGCGGTGGGACGAAAAGAGCGGCGACGTTTTTATGCGCGGCCCTGCTGAATTTGTCTTTGACGGAAACGTCGAAATCTGATATAATAAATATCCGAAATGCGTAATTTTTGAATTATCGCGGAAAGGAATGTGCAATTTGCTTAAAATTAATGAAAATTTTACTAAGCTGCCGGCAAACTATCTTTTTGTGGATATTGCTTCGAGAGTCGAGAAATTTTCAAAGCTGCACCCTGACACAGAGATTATAAAGCTCGGCATAGGCGACGTTACGCGCCCGCTGCCGCAGGCTGTGGTAAGTGCCATGGAAAAGGCCGCCGGCGAAATGGGGCGCGCGGAAACTTTCCGCGGTTACGGGCCTGAGGCCGGATATATGTTCCTCAGGGAAGCCATAAGCAAAAACGACTATAAGGACAAAGGCGTAGATATCTCGCCTGACGAGATCTTCGTCAGCGACGGCGCTAAAAGCGACACCGGAGGCATAGGGGACATTTTCGGGACCGACAACACCGTAGCGGTATGCGACCCGGTTTATCCTGTGTATGTTGACACAAACGTGATGGCCGGCAGGGCAGGCGGGTACGACAAGGCGAAAGGCTGGAGCAGGATAGTCTACATGCCGTGCCATGAAAAAAACAATTTCCTTCCCGTGATACCGGACGCGCGCGCAGACATGATATACCTTTGCTTCCCCAATAACCCGACCGGCATGGGCATAACGCGGCAGGCGCTTAAGCAGTGGGTTGACTACGCCCTGAAAAACAGGTCCGTCATACTTTACGACGCGGCTTACGAGGCGTTTATCTCCGAACCGGATATGCCGCACAGCATATTTGAAATAGAAGGCGCCAAAAAATGCGCGATAGAATTCCGCAGCTTTTCAAAAACAGCCGGCTTTACGGGCGTAAGGTGCGCTTTTACCGTTATACCGAAAGAACTTGAGTTCGGCGGAGTAAATGTTAACAAGCTGTGGGACAGGCGCCAGTCAACTAAGATGAACGGCGTTTCGTATGTTGTGCAGCGCGCGGCCGAGGCTGTCTATACGCCGGAGGGCAGGCGCGGGATACGTGAAAATATAGACTATTACCTTGACAACGCGAAGATAATAAAAACAGGGCTTGCCAAGGCCGGCTTTACGGTTTACGGCGGCGTTAACTCGCCGTACGTGTGGCTGAAGACTCCGGACGGGATTTCTTCATGGGACTTTTTCGATATGCTGCTTGAAAAAGCGGGAGTGGTAGGTACGCCCGGCTCGGGCTTTGGCATAAACGGCGAAGGGTTTTTCAGGCTTACGTCGTTCAATACCAGGGAAAACACTGAAAGGGCGGTCAAAAAAATAACGGATGCTTTTGGGCGCCGCTCATAACTTTTTTAAACATTTGAACGGCTTTTGCGTCAATACGGAAAAGCCGTGATTTTTAAGAATGGTTGGTGATAAAATGGAAGCATTGCTGACGCTTGAAAACGGTATGGCCTTTAAAGGTACGGGCTTCGGCGACGAGCACGACACAGCCTGCGAAGTCGTTTTCAACAGTGCCATGTGCGGTTACACCGAGCTTTTGACCGACCCGTCGTATGCGGGCCAGGGCGTTGTTATGGCATATCCGCTCATAGGCAATTACGGCATTTGCTACGATGACGCAGAGTCAGTACGGCCGTGGCTTTCCGCGTTCATAGTCCATTCGCTTTCTGACGCTGCGAGCAACTTCAGGGCAGACGTTGACCTCGACACTTTTTTAAAGGACAACCGCATCCCCGGCATGCAGGGCATAGACACGCGCGCCCTTACTAAAGTCCTCCGTGAAAAGGGCACCATGCGCGGAGTTATAACATACGGGCACTGCGAAAGCACGGACGGGCTTAAAGAAAAAGCCGCGGCTTACGACATAGGCAGCCCGGTTGAACGCGTAAGCTGCAAGGGGACTTCGGTTTACGGCGACGGCTGCGTTAAAGTCGCGCTTATGGATTACGGCGTTAAAAATAATATAATGCGCTCGCTCGTAAAACGCGGCTGTACGGTTAAACGCTTTCCATATGATGCCTCTTTTGAGGAAGTACGCTCTTTTTCACCTGACGGCATAATGCTTTCGAACGGGCCTGGCGACCCTAAGGACTGCGTAAAATCCATTAAAGAGCTTAAGAGGATGTACGCTTCGGGCATACCGGTTTTTGCCATATGCCTTGGGCACCAGCTTATGGCTTTGGCCAACGGGTGCGACACATATAAGCTTAAGTACGGGCACAGGGGCATAAACCACCCGGTGAAAAGCCTTGCCGAAAACAGGGTTTATATAACGTCGCAGAACCACGGCTATGTAGTGGACGGCAAAACAGTAGACCCGTCGGTTGCTCAGGTCAGCTTCATTAGCATGAACGACGGCAGCATAGAAGGGCTAAGGTATAAAAACGGCAGGGTGTTTTCAACGCAGTTCCACCCGGAGGCCTCGCCGGGGCCGCTTGACACGGGTTTCCTCTTTGACAAATTTATGGATCTGATGGGAGGCGGCCGCATATGAGCAAAAGGGAAGATATAAAAAAGGTAATTATCATAGGCTCAGGCCCTATTATCATAGGCCAGGCGGCCGAGTTTGACTACGCCGGCACGCAGGCCTGCCGCGCCCTTAAGGAAGAAGGCGTGGAAGTAGTACTCATAAACTCGAACCCCGCCACCATTATGACCGACAAGCAGATTGCGGATAAAGTGTATATAGAGCCGCTTACTTCAGACACGGTGAAGAAAATCATACTTAAGGAAAAACCCGACAGCATCCTTCCTACGCTCGGCGGGCAGAACGCCCTCAACCTTGCCGTTGAGCTTGAGGAGTCAGGCTTCCTTAAGGAACATAACGTAGAGATGATAGGCACTGACGCCGACACCATACGCATGGCGGAGGACAGGGAGCTTTTTAAGGACGCCATGGAGCGCATAAACCAGCCTGTGGCAAAAAGCGCCGTTGCGGAAAGCCTTGAGGACTGCGTAAAGATAGCAAAGAGGATAGGCTACCCTGTTGTAGTGAGGCCGGCGTACACGCTCGGCGGCTCAGGCGGCGGCATTGCCGCCGACGAAACGGAGCTTACTTCCATAGCAACGGTCGGCCTGCACAGGAGCCGCGTGCATCAGGTGCTCATAGAGCGCAGCATTGCGGGCTGGAAAGAAATAGAGTACGAGGTAATGCGCGACCATAACGGCAACTGCATTACAGTCTGCAATATGGAAAACATTGACCCCGTCGGCGTACACACGGGCGACTCAATAGTCGTCGCGCCGTGCCAGACGCTTGCTGACAAAGAGCTGCAGATGTTAAGGAGCGCCGCCCTCGCCATCATTACAGAGCTTAAAGTCGAGGGCGGGTGCAACGTGCAGTTCGCGCTTAACCCCGGCAGCTTCGAGTATGCCGTTATAGAAGTTAATCCGCGCGTAAGCCGCTCGTCGGCTCTTGCTTCAAAGGCGACTGGCTACCCGATAGCGAAAGTAGCCTCTAAAATAGCGCTCGGCTATACGCTTGACGAAATACCTAACGCCATAACGAAAAAAACTTATGCATGCTTTGAGCCGACTATGGATTACTGTGTTGTTAAGATACCGCGCTGGCCGTTCGATAAATTCATACATGCGCGCCGCACGCTCGGCACGCAGATGAAAGCGACGGGCGAGGTTATGGGCATAGCGCCTACTTTTGAAGCAGCGCTTATGAAGTCTGTGCGCTGCCTCGAAATAAACATGTACAGCCTTATAGATGCTTCCCTTAAAGACGTTTCCGGCGAGGAGCTTGAAGAAAAGCTGCATGCGGTGGACGACCGCAGGCTGTGGGTGGTTTCAGAAGCTTTGCGCCGCGGGGTAACGCCGCAGAAGATACACGATATAACAAAAATAGATATGTGGTTCCTGAACAAGTACCTTAATATAATAAACGTCGAAAAAGCACTTGCGGGGCAGGAACTTGATGCATGCCTTCTTAGAAAAGCTAAGGAATATGAATTCCTTGACAAAACTATATCCGGACTTTCCGGAAAGAGCGTAAAGGAAATACGCTCGCTTGAAAAAGAATGGGGCATTGCTCCTGTTTACAAGATGGTAGACACGTGCGCCGCCGAGTTTGAGGCGGAAACGCCTTACTACTACTCGAGCTACGGTACGGAAAACGAGTCTAAACCCGAAACTGACAAAAAGAAAGTCATGGTCATAGGCTCCGGCCCCATAAGGATAGGCCAGGGCATAGAGTTTGACTTCTGCTCGGTACACAGCGTTTGGGCGCTGAAAGATTTAGGTTATGAAACCATTATAGTAAACAATAACCCCGAAACGGTAAGCACTGACTTTGACGTTGCCGACAAGCTTTACTTCGAACCGCTTACGGAAGAAGACGTACTCCATATAGCCGAGCTTGAAAAGCCGGACGGCGCCGTAGTCCAGTTCGGCGGGCAGACGGCGATAAAGCTTGCCAAAGACATAGAAAAAATGGGCATACCCATCTTGGGCACGTCATCCGACAGCATAGACGAAGCAGAGGACAGGAAGCGCTTTGACGCCATACTCAACGGCTGCGGGATTCCCCGCGCCGAAGGAAGGACCGTTTTCACGTGCGACGAAGCCATACAGGCGGCGCATGAGCTTGGGTACCCTGTTTTGGTAAGGCCGTCGTATGTACTCGGCGGGCAGGGCATGCAGATAGCGTATTCCGACCAGGATATAATAGAGCAGATAGGCATAATAAACCGTATCGCGCAGGAGCATCCTATACTTGTTGACAAGTACATCATGGGCACCGAGGTGGAAGTTGACGCGGTGTGTGACGGGACGGACTCTGTTATACCCGGCATAATGCAGCATATAGAACGCGCTGGCATACACTCAGGCGACAGTATATCGGTTTATCCGGCTATAGGCGTAAGCGTTGAAATGCAGAACCTCATAGTGGACTATACGCGCCGCCTCGCAAAAGCCCTCAAAGTCGTCGGCCTCTTGAACATACAGTATATAGTCAAAGATGAAAAGGTGTACGTCATAGAGGCTAACCCGCGTTCTTCACGGACTGTGCCGTATATAAGCAAAGTTACAGGCATACCGATAGTCCCGCTTGCTGTGGGAACATTTTTCGGCAGGACTCTGCCTGAGATGGGCTACCACTACGGGCTGCAGCGCGAGAGGGACCTTATAGCGGTGAAGATGCCTGTGTTCTCCTTTGAAAAACTGTACGGGCAGGACGTCGACTTAGGCCCTGAGATGAAGTCGACGGGCGAGGTCTTGGGTGTTGCCCGCACGTTCGATGAAGCGCTTATAAAGGCCTTTTACGGCGCGGGCGTCCATATGATAGAAAAAGGCAACGTAATGATAACGGTTAAAGACAGCGACAAAGAGGAAGCGCTGCCTATAGCGCAGGGGCTTTACGACCTGGGGTGGAAGATATTCGCCACGGCCGGGACGTCGGAATTCCTTAATAACCACGGCATACCGACCATAAGGACGCATAAGATAGGCGCCGGCAAGCCGGATATAATAGACCATATAATTTCAGGCGACATAAACCTTGTCATAAACACGCCGTCTAAAGTGATAGCGCACAACCGCGACGGGTTCAAGATACGCAGGAACGCCGTGGAGGCGGGCATACCGTGCCTTACTTCGCTTGACACCGCCAACGCGTTCCTTACATGCGCGCGCAGGGTGCAGACGACGCAGCTTTCGGTGGTTGATATAACGAAGATATCTAATTTCGTGAATTTTGTGTGATTACAGATATAATTTGCTTTATCCGCAGAAAACAGCGGGTAAGGCAATTATAATTTTAACTGACGTATGATTTTAACGGAGGGAACTTATATGGAAAAAAAAGAGCAGCTTTACGAGGGCAAGGCAAAAAAGGTATTTGCAACTGATGACGGCGACTGCTGCATCGTTTCTTACAAAGACGATGCCACAGCGTTTAACGGCCTAAAAAAAGGAACTATAACCGGTAAGGGCGTCGTAAACAACAAGATGTCAAACTACATTTTCAAAATGCTTGAGAAAAAGGGAATACCGACGCATTTTATAAAGGAACTCAACGACCGCGAAACGCTCGTAAAAAAGGTTGAGATTGTTCCCCTCGAGGTCATAGTACGCAACAAAGCCGCGGGAAGCCTCGCAAAACGCCTCGGCCTTGAGGAAGGCACGCCGATGAAAACGCCGGTGCTCGAGTTCTGCTACAAGAGCGACGAGCTTGGCGACCCGATGGTAAATGAGTACCATATACTCGCGGCGGGTTTCGCCACTGAAGAAGAAGTCAAGACGATTACCGAAATGGCATTCGAAATAAATAAGATACTTACCGGCTTTTTCCTGTCAGTAAATATTGACCTTATAGACTTTAAGCTTGAATTTGGGCGCTATAAGGGCGGTATCATCCTTGCGGATGAGATTTCACCGGACACGTGCCGCTTTTGGGACGTAAAAACGCACGAGAAGCTCGACAAGGATCGTTTCCGCCGTGACATGGGTGGGGTTGAGGAAGCTTACGCCGAAGTAATGAGAAGGATAGGGCTTTAATTAATTATATAAGCGGATTAAAGTATTGTCGCCGTCCGGATGTGGTAATCTGAACGGCGGCTTACGCTTTTGGCAAAACGTGTTAAACACGGTAAAAAGCAAGATGGGGTGAAACTTTTTGAGCAGTTACGATTTTGGCTATGATGGACCGCACGAGGAGTGCGGCGTTTTCGGGGTATATTCAGACGGCAGCGTGGACCCGTCTTATGCGGCGTACAACGCCCTGCTTGCTTTGCAGCACAGGGGGCAGGAAAGCTGCGGCATAGCCGTCAACGACCGCGGGGTAATTTCTTACTCCAAAAATATGGGGCTTGTAACCGAAGCTTTTTCCCCTGAGATTTTAGACAGGCTTAAAGGGCAGATGTCTGTGGGGCACGTGCGCTACTCCACTGCAGGGGCAAGCGTGCGTGAAAACGCGCAGCCTCTTGTCATGCGCTATATAAAAGGTACGCTTGCCATAGCGCATAACGGCAACCTGACGAACGCTTACGAGCTGCACAAGCTTTTGGCCAAACGCGGCTGCATTTTTCAGACGACTACAGATACCGAAGTCATAGCCTACATGATAGCGCGTGAAAGGGTTGACGCGCCGTCTATAGAAGAAGCCGTGCGCCGTACCATGCCAAAGATACACGGTTCTTTTTCAATGGTTATAATGAGCCCGCAGAAGCTGCTTGCTGTGCGCGACCCGCACGGCTTTAGGCCGCTGTGCATAGGCAGGATAAATAATTCCTATGTTTTCGCTTCGGAAACATGCGCCCTCGACGCCTGCGGCGCGGAGTTCGTGCGCGACGTGAGGCCGGGCGAGATAGTTTACGTTGACCACAGCGGCCTGCACTCCATTTATGAACCGCCGAAAGAAAAAAAGTCGCTCTGCATTTTTGAGTATATCTATTTTGCGCGTACGGACAGCATAATAGACGGCATAAGCGTTTACGAGGCGCGCAAAGAGGCAGGCCGCCTGCTTGCGAGGCAGCATCCGGTTGATGCCGACATGGTTATCGGCGTCCCTGAGTCCGGCATAGACGCCGCCATAGGCTACAGCGAGGAGTCCGGCATACCGTTCCAAAAAGGCATAGTGAAAAATTCATATATAGGCCGCACATTTATAAAGCCGAGCCAGTCCGAACGCGAAAAAAGCGTCAGGATAAAACTTAACGCCCTTTCTACGGCCGTGCGCGGTAAACGCGTCGTCATGCTTGACGACTCCATAGTACGCGGGACTACAAGCGCGCGCATAATAAAAATGCTTAAGGAGTCCGGTGCGAAGGAAGTGCACCTGCGCATAAGCTCGCCACCGTTTTTGTGGCCCTGCTACTACGGCACGGACATACCTTCCAAAAGCGAGCTTATAGCGTGCCGCCACACCATAGACGAGATAGGCGAAATGAACTTTGCCGACTCTATAGATTTTTTAAGCCTTGAAAACCTCCCTAAGATGCTCGGGGGAAAATGCACGGGTTTCTGCGATGCGTGTTTTTCAGGCCGTTACCCGACCCCGCTGCCCGAAAACCTTGTGTCGGGTAAAAAGTATGAGTATGATATACCTATAAAACGTTATTAAACAAAACATCGGGGCAATACGCCGCCCCGGCGCAGCTTTACGCGATTTTATTATTTGGAGGCCGTAAAATTGAAAAACGCTTACGAATCGCCGCTTTCTTCACGGTATGCAGGGGAAAAGATGAAATACATCTTTTCGCCGGATAAGAAATTCAGAACGTGGCGCAGGCTTTGGATAGCCCTCGCACAGGCCGAAAAGGAGCTTGGGCTGCCTATAACGCAGAAGCAGATTGATGAAATGGAAGCGCATAAGGATGACATAAACTATGAAGTCGCAGAGGAAAGGGAGAAGGCTGTCCGCCACGACGTTATGTCGCACGTGTACGCCTACGGCGTCCAATGCCCTGCAGCAGAACCTATAATCCACCTCGGTGCAACGTCATGCTATGTTGGCGACAATACGGATATAATAATCATGGACGAAGCGCTTAAGCTCGTAAGGGACAAACTCGTCGGCACGGCGCGAGTGCTGTCGTCTTTTGCCATGAAATACAAGGACTTGCCAACGCTTGCCTTCACCCATTTCCAGCCGGCGCAGCCGACTACAGTCGGCAAACGCGCGGCGCTCTGGCTGCAGGATATACTTACCGACCTGCAGGATACGGAGTATATGCTTTCAGATATGAAGCTGCTGGGTTCAAAGGGAACTACAGGCACTCAGGCAAGTTTTTTGGAGCTTTTTGACGGAGACTACGGCAAAGTCAAAAAGCTTGACGGCATTATCGCCAAAAAAATGGGTTACAGGGAATGTGTAGCGGTGTCAGGGCAGACATATTCGCGCAAGCTTGACAGCCGCGTACTTGCTGTGCTGAGCGGCATAGCGCAGAGCGCGGCTAAGTTTTCCAATGACATACGCCTTCTGCAGCACCTGAAAGAGGTGGAGGAGCCGTTTGAAAAGAACCAGATAGGCTCTTCGGCAATGGCGTACAAGCGAAACCCTATGCGCAGCGAAAGGATAGCATCCCTTGCAAGGTACGTTATGGTAGACAGCCTTAACCCGTGCATCACGGCTTCAGCGCAGTGGTTTGAGCGGACGCTCGATGACTCGGCAAACAAGCGCATAAGTATCCCCGAGGCATTCCTTGCTGTTGACGGCATACTTGACCTTTATATGAACGTAGCCGGCGGGCTTGTCGTTTACCCTAAAGTCATCGCGCAGCATTTAAACCGTGAGCTGCCGTTTATGGCTACTGAAAACATAATGATGGACGCCGTTAAGCGCGGGGCCGACAGGCAGCAGCTGCACGAGCGCATACGCGTACACTCCATGGCGGCAGCCAAGGTGATAAAAGAAGAAGGCGGGGAAAACGACCTGCTAAGCCGCATAGCGGCCGATCCGGCTTTCGGCGTTTCGGCGGAGGAACTTCAAAAAATCGTCAGCCCCGAAAAATACGTGGGGGCCGCTCCGGAACAGACAGAGGAATTCATAAAAAACACTGTTGAGCCATTGCTTAATAAGTATGGCGACGTTTCCGGCGAAAAAGACGATATAACGGTGTGATAAATATTTATGCGCCTTGACATATTAATAAAATAACTGTGTGATGGGCGCTGCCCCTACGTTTGTTTTTGCAAATTGTTTGTGATATAATACCAACGTTGACAACGCTCAATTTTTTAAAGAGCCGCCGCCCAAATCCAGCCGCAGGGCGGCGCTGGGTTCCCGTTGCGGCGCGGCGGAGTTAATAATTATGGTTACTGCTATTGTTGGTGCTAACTGGGGCGACGAAGGCAAAGGTAAGATTACCGATGTGAAAGCCGCCGGTTCGGATGTTGTAGTCAGGTTCCAGGGCGGCTGCAATGCCGGGCATACGATTATAAACAATTACGGCAAGTTTGCGCTTCATCAGCTGCCGTCGGGTGTTTTTTACAGCCATATAACGAACATTATAGGCAACGGAGTAGCTTTAAGCCCTGAAAAATTCATTGAAGAACTGAACACGCTTAAAGAGCGCGGCGTGCCGCAGCCGAAGGTGCTTGTTTCAGACAGGGCGCAGGTAGTCATGCCTTACCATATACAGCTTGATTCTTTTGAGGAGGCAAGGCTTTCCTCGCACTCTTTCGGTTCGACAAGGTCGGGTATAGCCCCGTTTTATTCGGATAAATTTGCGAAGATAGGCTTTCAGGTAAGTGAGCTTTTCGGCGATGAAAGCGCGCTGAAAGAAAAAATAGAGCATGTAGTAACGCTAAAAAACGTTTATTACGAGTACCTTTACCACCAGCCTAAGCTGTCAGCAAAGGATATATATGATACGCTGATGGGCTATAAGGCCATGCTTGAGCCGTATGCTGCCGACACGTTCGAGTTCCTTCACAATGCTGTAAAAGAAGGCAGGAATATACTTTTGGAAGGCCAGCTCGGCGCTTTGAAAGATACGGACTTCGGCATATACCCGATGGTTACGTCATCAAACACCATAGCCGGTTACGGCGCAGTAGGCGCGGGAATACCTCCATATGAAATAAAGAATATAACAGCTGTGGTTAAAGCATACTCAAGCGCTGTAGGGGCCGGAGAGTTCGTAAGTGAAATTTTCGGAGACGAGGCGGATAAGCTGCGGCACAAAGGCGGCGACGGCGGAGAGTTCGGGGCGACAACGGGACGGCCACGCCGTATGGGCTGGCTCGACCTTGTAGCGACAAGGTACGGCTGCCGTGTGCAGGGCGCTACGTCGGTCGCGTTTACGGTCCTCGACGCGCTCGGCTACCTTGATGAGATTCCGGTATGCGTAGCTTATGAACTTGACGGTAAAAGGATAGATGCGTTCCCGCCTACATCGCAGCTAAAGCGCTGCAAGCCGGTAATAGAGAAGCTGCCCGGCTGGAAGTGCGACATAAGGGGTATACGTAAATATGAGGACCTGCCGGAAAATACACGCAATTATATTGAATTCGCGGAAAAGGCTATAGGGGTCCCGATAAAGATGATATCGAACGGCCCGGCGCGTGAGGATATTATTTTAAGGTAAACGTTCCGTTTACCAAAGCCGCCTGCCGCCGTTAAGAAAACAGGCGGCGGGCGAACATTTATTTTTGGAACCTTTTTATTTCAGAATAGGAGAAAACCGTATGAAAGAGCATGAGTCGGTACTGGTACTCGACTTCGGGGGGCAGTACAGCCACCTTATAGCGCGCAGGGTCCGTGACCTGCACGTGTACTGTGAAATAAAACCTTATTCGGCTAAAATCGCGGATATATCTTCAGCTAAATACAAGGGAATTATTTTTTCCGGCGGGCCTAACAGCGTTTATGCAGACAGGGCGCCGGAGTGCCCAAAAGAAATCTTTGAAATCGGAGTTCCTGTTCTGGGCATATGCTACGGGGCGCAGCTGATGGCAAAATTGCTCGGCGGTACGGTTTCACATTGTAAAGTCAGCGAATATGGAAAGACATTGGTTGATATAAACAGGGATTCACGGCTTTTCAACGGCATGAAAAAAAGCTCGGTCTGCTGGATGAGCCACACTGACCGCATATCGGCCGCCCCTGAGGGCTTTAAGGTTATTGGCAAAAGCGATGCATGCCCTGTAGCCGCCATGGAGAATGACGAAAAAGGCTTTTACGCAGTACAGTTCCACCCTGAGGTGCAGCATACTGAGCAGGGGACAGAAGTGCTGAAAAACTTTCTTTTTGGCATATGCGGCTGTTCAGGCGACTGGCAGATGGATTCATTTATAACTACCGCCGTAAATAACCTGCGTGAAACAATCGGCAGCAAAAAGGTTATATGCGCGCTTTCAGGCGGGGTGGATTCATCCGTTGCCGCCGTGCTTGTGCATAAAGCCGTCGGGAAAAACCTTACGTGCATTTTTGTCGACCACGGCCTTCTGCGTAAGGATGAAGGCGACGAGGTGGAGCGCGTTTTCCGTAAGCAGTTTGACATGAACCTCATAAGGGTAAACGCCGAAGAGCGTTTCCTGGCAAAGCTCGCCGGCGTAAGCGAGCCTGAGCGCAAACGCAAGATAATAGGCGGGGAGTTTATACGTGTTTTCGAAGAAGAAGCAAAAAAAATCGGTAAAGTTGATTACCTTTGCCAAGGTACGATTTACCCCGACGTTGTAGAGAGCGGCACCGGCGACGCGGCGGTAATAAAGAGCCACCACAACGTAGGCGGCCTTCCTAAAGACATAGGCTTTACGGGGCTTGTAGAGCCGCTGCGGTACCTTTTTAAAGACGAAGTGCGTGAAGTTGGCGAAAAACTCGGCATACCCGAAAAACTCGTATGGCGCCAGCCTTTCCCTGGGCCGGGGCTTGCGATACGCGTTATGGGGGACATAACTAAGGAAAAACTCATAGTACTTAAGGATGCCGATGCAATCTTCCGCGAAGAAGTGCAGAAGGCTGGTTTAGGCAGGAAGATAAGCCAGTACTTTGCCGTACTGACAAATATAAAGAGCGTAGGCGTAATGGGTGACGGCCGGACTTACGACAATACCGTAGCCCTCCGCGGCGTAACGACCTCAGACTTTATGACGGCTGACTGGGCGCGGATACCTTACGGCGTGCTTGCGAAAGCGTCGGACCGTATCATAAACGAAGTCAGCGGCGTAAACCGCGTCGTTTACGACATTACGAGCAAGCCTCCGGCCACAATCGAGTGGGAATAAATCTTCATATAGCGTTTATAAAATATCAAACGTATTTAGCAATATAATTTCTTTAAAGCCGGTAAAATAGGACAGATGGCTGTGTTTTAACCTGTATAGGTGATATCACAGCCATTTGCTTTTTTATTTTATATGAGGTTTTCACAGTGAAAAGCAACATAAAGAAACATACGGCCAAACACCGTAGAATTTACTTTTTACTTACTATTAAGGTTCCGGACATTCCCTATCGCAGTTTTTATTCATTGTATGGAACCAACTTTTCTATATAGCTCGGTTTTAGGGGTTGAGGCAGCTGATACCATTACAGCACAGCATATTCATTTACTTTGTATGATTTTAATATAGCTGCTCGGTGACATACCGGTATTTTTCTTAAATATTTGTGAAAAGTACTGCGGATTATTTCCAAAACCGACAGACTCAGCTATATTTTGAATTTTATCTGTATCAGCCAAAGCAAGTAATTCTTTAGATTTTTTAATCCTTACGTCAGTAAGGTAATGTGAGAACTTTTGCCCGGTTTCTTTTACAAATTTTTTACTTATATAATCGACATTCATATACAACTCATGTTCTGCAATCCATTTTAGCGACAGCTCTGAATTTGAAAGATGCTCTTTTACGTAGCTCTTAATTTTATTGCTTATGTAACCGTTAGAGGGGAAAGAATTATAGGAGGCATAAAGTGTGTCTATTTTATTAGATATAATTTTTTTGCATTTATAAATATTTGATTCGTTTTTTAATTTAAGCAGAAACTCAGCCGCATCTACTACGCCAAATGAGCTTACTTTAGAAGCGGCAATCATAACGATTGACGGAGCAATCTGTTTTAGAAAGTTCAAGTTGTTCAGACTTTCTATATTTTTTTTCAGTAAGTTTAGTGTGCTCTTGGCGGAAACCGTATCTGCGGTAAACAGATTTTTCGTTAAATCTTGAATGTCTTTAATAATATTATTGTAGTTGCTTATGGTTGTTACCGTTCTTCCATTTGAGTAATATATTTTTTCATATCTCCTGATTTGCATGGAAATCTTACGCAAGGCAGATTTCAGGTCAAGGGAAAGGCAGTGTTCCCACACAGGATTTGTGTTCTGCCGCCTAAAACTCAGGGAATTGCAGAATTGTTCTATTAATTCGTATGAATCGGTAAAAGAAGGGAAAAAAAACAACATGGTGTTATGCACGTAAAGGATATTTAAAACAATGCCCGGATAATGGCTTTTCCAAAAATTAAAAAGCAATGAATTTGCTCTTTCAAAATTATGCTCTTCAACATAATATAAATAGAAAATGTCATACCGGCTGTTGTTCCTATCCAAATATTTATGGTAGTTGGCAAAGTACTCGTCTTCAATATCAGGCAGTTCGTTGATTTCGTGCGCGAGGTAACTGTTGATAATATTTACAATAAGCCCTGTGTTGAATTGATCCTGCAGCAAGTAGTGCTCTTCTACAATATGGTTAGTAGCAAGCTTTTTTGCGTATTCTTCTTTTACTTCCTCAATACTTTCAATAATTTGCTCTTCACTGCAGGGCTTAAGTAAATAATGGCGGACACCGTACTGCATAGCTGTTTTTGCATACTCAAATTCATTGTAGCCGGAGAGAATAATAAACTGGGTGTCTTTATTAATATCATAAATCTTTTGAATCAGGTTTAGCCCTGATAAACCCGGCATACGTATATCTGTTAGCACAATGTCGGGATATTTATCTAAAATGATGTTATAAGCTTCAATACCATCTTTGGCGGTACCAATCAGTTCTATGCCTGATTTTTTCCAGTCTATTAAGTCACTGATGGTTTCCCTAATCACTTTTTCGTCATCCGCGATTAACAGTTTCAGCATATTTCTTCTCCTGGTATGATAATTTCGGCGACTGCATGATCCGTATCTTTGTTATAAAGGTGAAGGCCGTACCGGCTCCCGTATATAAGGCTGATACGTTTGTCTATGTTTAAAAGACCGATTCCAATTCCATGTGGCTTTACAATGCCTTCCGCCAATTTGCCCAAAAGGTTGTCTTCAAACTGTGAACCGTTGTTAATCACCAAAATATGTATAACATTATTTTCTTTAAAGCCAAGTAATTCTATATAGCATGTTTCGGTAATTACTTCCATAGCGTAGTTTATGGCATTGTCTATAAGCGGCTGTATAGTCATTTTAGGCAGCTTAACGTTAAGAATATCTGCCGCGATAGACTCTTTGTAAGATAACCGCTCGTCTCCGAACCGGATTTTTTGTATTGTAATATAATCGTTGACTATGTCAAGCTCATGCTTTACAGTGAAATTATTTTCGTTGTTGGTTAAGGTTGCGCGCAGCAAATCGCCAAGTGATTTTACCATTGAAGAAATGTCATTGGCGCCGATAGCCTTTGCTCTCCAATTAATGGATTCCAAAGCATTGTAAAGAAAATGCGGATTAATTTGGCTTTCCAAAGACTTCAGCTTTGCATCTTTTGTAAGGATTTCGTTTATATAATTTTGCTGTATCAAATTCTGTATTTCCCTTGCCATCTGATCAAACTGCTGATGAAGTATCCCAATCTCGTCAGTCCTGCCGCTGTAGTCGTAATCGTTTTTTGGGAGCTGTGACTCGTCTTTGCCGAATTTCCTCATTTTGTCTACAAGGCATACAAAGTCCCTTGATATTGATTTAATCAAGACCCTCGAAAGCATGGAAGAAATCACAACGGCTGCAAGTAAAATAATGACGGACAAGATCCGCGTCACCATAAGAGTGTAGCCAACATAGGAATATGGAATAAGGCATATGTACTCCCAGTTATTGTTTTCAATTATGCCGCGGACGCAGAAATACCGCTCTGAACCTAAAGAGACAATATCATATGTATTTTTTAATTTGTTGTAAATAAAGTCTATGTATTTGGGCTGGATGCTTTTTGAGTGGTAAATCTCTGCGCCGCTTTTATAGAGTATATATTGTACATTGTTATCATGGAGGATGGATTGTGTTGAAGAATAAACCAGTTTATCCATATCGATATTGACCACTACGGTCCCTAACGTCTCAAATTTAAGGTTTTGCACGCGCCTGCTGTCCCTGCCCAGAAAGAGCCCGTATGAATTACAGTAATCCGTTACCCAGCATGCGTAACCGGAGTTTTGCCCGGCCGCCGCTATAACAGACTGGTGTATTTTGTCAGGCGTGTCAAGGCTTCTGGCGGAAAAACTGGATGACATCATATGGACGTTAAACAAATCAATATAGTTAATGTCGTTATTTTTATAATTTTGATAATAATCGACAAGGGAAGACGTTATTGTATTTTTTATATTTCCATCCTGTACGACTGACTGGGGTTCATCTACTAAAGAAATCAATCCTTTCCTGATGGGCTGGTTTGAAATGATATAGTTTGTCATGGACTCTACGTTTGCAAGCTTCTTTGAAATATCTTTGGCACTATAACTTAGTGAACCGGCAAGTGCCTGATAAAGCAGCCTGTTGCTGGAACGCAAAACGATGTGCGTGCCGGCAAGAGATGCCGCTGTGGTTAAAGCGATAACAAATACTATTATAAGTGCTATTTTTGTATTTAGTCTAAGGTTTTTAATTTTTTCATCTATTTTTGCGGAAGAATGTTTTCTCATTATATTTCACCGATCATAATAATATAGCAGTTTGTTTAATTTTGGCGTTTTTTAGTAAAGGGATAGTTCTGACAGCTATTATCTATTAATGTTTTATCAATTACAATATGAAGTATATCTTAATGCCGCGAAATTTACAATAAGGAGCGTTTAGAAGTCGGATTTTTGTAAGATTATCTCGGATTTTTTTATATGAATCAAAATTAGTATGCTCTATAATTTTAAATATAAAGGAACAGGCTGTTAAGCTAAATAAAAATCAGGAGGAAAAACAATGAAGAAAAGGTTATTATCAGTAGTTTTGTCTATTGCCATGCTATCGACGCTCTTTGCAGGGTGCAGCAGCAAGACGGCAACAGAAGCATCAAGCCAAGCGGCAAGTACTGGTACGGCATCGACAGTGTCGACCGGCAGCAAAAGCGCGGATCCTGCGGATTACAAGGTCGTAATGATTGTTAAACAGTCGGATTCATGGTTTGATGACATGGCTACGGGTATTGAACAGCTCAAAAAAGACACCGGGCTGAATGTATCCGTCCAGGTACCGGAAGTCGGAGATGCGGCAAGCCAAATCTCAATAATGGAGGATTTGATTGCGCAAAACGTTGATGCCATATGCGTTGTGCCGAACGACCCTGCCGCGTTAGTGCCGACAATCGAGAAAGCACGCAAGGCCGGTATCGTCGTAGTTACACATGAGGCCCCCGGTACGGCAGACAACGTTGACCTTGACGTTGAGGCGTTTGCCAATGAAGCCTTTGGGGAACTGTTTGCGAAGAACCTCGCCAAGGCTATGGGCGGAAAGGGCAAATATGCCGGGTTTGTCGGCGGCCTTACAATGGAAACACATATGGCTTGGTATAAGGCGGCAGTAAATTATATTAAAAAGAATTATCCTGATATGCAAAATGTTGCGGATGAACCTTATGAAGACGGCAACAGCGTTGAGGGTGCGCACGACAAGGCACTTGAGGTGCTGAAAGCATACCCGGACATAGCGGGATTCTTTGACTGCTCAGCACAGGGCGGCGGCATTTGTGAAGCTCTTCAAGAAAACGGCAAGGCAAAAACAGTCAAGGTTGTATCCCTTGCACTTCCGTCTATGTCATCTACATATTTGAAAAACGGATCAATGTCACACGGCCTTTGCTGGAGGCCGGCGGATGCCGGTTATGCCGCCTGCTACGCCGCTTACCTGATAGCTTCGGGGCAGGGCGTTGCAAACGGGACTGATTTAAAAGCCACCGGCTATGATAACATTGAACTTAAGGGCCATATCGGCTATGGCAACGCTCCGCTTGAATTTACAGCCAGCAATATTAACGACTACAATTTCTAAGTAAGAAAAAATATCTGCATGAAGCCGGTATCCTAAAAGCAAAGCGTAAGAGATGGAACTTTGGGCATTTGTTAGTCATTTATATGTGTAAAGTACCTGCCACTCTTTTCCGCCTTATGGCGGAAAAGAGCAGGCGCTTTTTCGAAGCACATAGCGCAGGAAAGCATATATATTTGATTGCATTTTGTTTACCGTTTGGCTGCATGGCAGTTAAATAAGACAGTACTTACGGTAATAGTATTTTGGAGGTAGGACTATGGACCCTATTCTTTGTGCCAGCCATATATGCAAATCCTTTATAGGTGTTCGTGCGCTAAATAATATAGACATAACAATTAACGCGGGAGAAATCCATTGCCTTGTGGGAGAAAACGGCTGTGGCAAATCAACGTTTGTAAAGTGTATTTCGGGTGTTTATGAACCTGATGAGGGAAGTATAGAAATTAACGGCAGGGTATACCAGTCATTAACGCCTGTTGAGGCTATGAAAAACGGGATACAAGTGATATACCAGGATTTATCACTTTTTCAACATATGACAGTCGCAGAAAACATTGCCATAAGCAAGTTGAAATTTGAAGGAAACAGGATTATCGATTGGAAACAAGTCAAATCCATTGCAAAGGAACAGCTTGACAAGATAGGGGTTCAGATGGACCTTGACAAAACAGTCGGTGAGACTTCCATGGCAAACAGGCAGATGGTTGCTATTTGCAGAGCTTTGGCACAGGATGCAAAAATTTTATTTATGGATGAACCTACTACGGCCCTTACTAAGACAGAAGTAGGCCATTTGATGAAGATCATGCTTGAACTTAAGAAACAGGGTTTGGCGATAGTGTTTATAAGCCACAAATTGGATGAAGTCTTTACAGTCGCTGATAAAATAACTATTTTTAGAAACGGCAATAAAATCGGAGACTTTGAAAGTAAGGACTTAAACGAAAAAAGTTTGTCTTATTATATGACAGGCAGAGAGATAGAGTACCAAAGATATCATAGGGTATGTAAAGATAATGACCCTATTTTGGAAATTGATAATCTTACGAGAACCGGCCAGTATGAAAACGTAAGCATGTCGGTCAGGCCGGGCGATATTATAGGGCTGACGGGGCTTTTAGGCTCCGGCAGGACAGAGCTGGCAATGTCGCTTTTCGGCTTAAATCCCCCAAAAAGCGGCGTAATTAAAGTAGAAGGCAGAGTAACAGATATTTCTTCACCCATGGCGGCAAAAAAATGCGGAATCGCTTTGCTGCCGGAGGACAGGTTTAACCAGGGACTGTTTATCGAAAGAAAAATAAAAGAGAATATTTCTTCCGCGCTTATAAATTCCATTTGTAAAAAAGGCATAGTCAATAAAAAGAAAGAAAATGAGATTGCCCATAAGTATGTAGATGAGCTGAAGGTCAGGACGCCTTCGGTTGACACAGTAGTAGGAACGCTGTCGGGAGGCAATCAGCAGAAAGTCGTTATTGGCAAATGGATTGCTACTAAGCCGAAGGTGTTTATAATGGATACCCCTACCGTGGGTATTGACGTTGGCTCGAAATCAGAAATATATGAGCAGATACATAAATTTGCGGACAGCGGCATGGCCATCATTTTTATTTCTGATGAAATCCAGGAGATCATGGCTAACTGCAACAGGGTTTTTATACTGAGAAACGGCCAGTGCGTTAAAAAGCTGGAAGAAGAGGACCTGGGCCAAAACGGCGCGGAAAAAATGATTGCGGATTTAATCAGCAGCCGGGTACCGGAAGTATCGGCAGAGGAGGCGGCACAATGAAGAAAAAACTTGATCAATATCAGAAAATGCTGATGGTTATTATTATAATTTACAGCGTGTTCGTCGCGCTCAAAAATCCGCAGTTTTTAAAGGTACAGACTGTTTTTGATATTATTAAAACCTCATCAACGACTATGATAGTGGCTTTCGGACTTTTGGTTGTTATGATTTCCGGCGGCATAGACGTTTCTTTTATGGCCATAGCATTATTTGGGAGCTACACATCGCTTTACACTATGATTAAGACCGGAATTAACAACTTGGCATTTGCGTTTGCATTATCAGCATTTATAGGGGTTTGCCTCGGGCTTATAAACGCGTTGTTAATCAACTGGCTGAAACTGCCTCCTTTCATTATTACTCTTGGAACGCAGAACCTTTTCCACGGCATAATGACTACTTTTATAAGTGACAAGTCGTTTGGTTCCGGCGTGCTTCCTACGTGTCTGCATCAGTTTGGGCAGGGGACGCTGTTTAAGATTTACACGGGAAACGGTTCGGCAGGATTGACTGTGTCTTTAATCCCTGTACTGCTCGCAGGAATCTTAACGTATCTGATTTTGTATAAAACAATGCTTGGCAGGGGAATAGTTGCGATTGGCAATAATGAAGAATCAGCACGAAGGGCAGGTTTTAATCCTTTCATCATTAGGCTTTTTGTATACGGATATTCGGGTGCGCTTGCAGGCATGATGGGCATTGTTTATGCGGCTCAGGTAAACGCGCTGTATCCTAATAAAATGGTCGGCGACGAGTTGATGATTGTAGCGGCGGTAGTAATCGGCGGAACAAAGATAACAGGCGGGCAGGGCAAAATTTTCGGTTCGGTCTTGGGCGTATTAATAATTTATCTGCTGAATTCGACCTTAATTCTGATTGGTTTATCTTCTTCATGGAATAACCTTTTTGTCGGCGCTATTTTAGTCATTGCGGTGGCGGTTACGTCATATCAGGAAAGAGTGAAGAACAGGAACCATTTAATCTTTACGGAATAGAGGGAGAAGAATATGGATAAAATTAAAAAAATACTTGGAAAAGACCTTGAATTAAGCATATTAATTGGAATTACGCTTGTTGTTCTCATAGCGGCTGCCGCCGCATTCGGCGGTTCCATGTATTCTGGCAGGAATATTCAGTCAATGGCATTTCAGATTCCGGAGTTCGGTTTTTTCGCACTTGCTATGATGCTTTCAAATATGGTCGGCGGTATTGATTTATCAATTATAGCCAACGCCAATACCGTAGCGATTTTTACGGCATATATTTTAAACGGGACTTGGTCTTTTGGTACTGAAGGCGCCGCGCGGGTTTTGCTGGCGGTTACCGCGGCTGTTATCACAAGCTTGGCTTTCGGCGTATTTAACGGCTTTATAATAGCAAAAACGTCCGCCCCGTCCTTGATTGCAACTCTTGGCACCATGACATTTATTCAGGGGATAGGCATGGCCCTGACAGGCGGGTCCAGTGTTGGCAACATCGACCCTGCCTTTGCTGAGTTTGGAAAGGCTGTGTTTTTGGGGCTGCCGGTTATATTTTGGATTTTTTTAGCAGCTTCCGTTATATTAGGGGTCATCATTTCATTTACGGGCTTAGGCAGAAAATTATATTTATATGGCGGAAACCCTGTTGCCGCAAGGTTTAGCGCGATAAATAATGAGAAAATGAGCATACTGGTATTTATGACGACCGGACTTTTGGCAGGTATGGCGGGGCTTATTATACTTAGCCGTGTAAATTCCGCTAAGGTAGGCTATGGGGATTCATATTTGCTGCAGACCATGATAGTATGTGTGATTGGCGGCATAAGCCCGAACGGCGGGAAAGGTAAAGTCCAGGGAGTGATTATTGCTATTATCCTTATGCAGGTAATGTCGAGCGCTTTTACTATTATGTCTTTATCGCCTTATACTAAGAAATTAATATGGGGTATTATGCTGATTGCCGTATTGGGGCTGAATTTTGCAGTTACGGCTTACTCGCAGCACAAGACATTGAAACAGAGCATGAAAAATTTACAAGGCGCGCTTCAAAAATAAAAATTCCGCTTAAGAAAGGAGAAAATACAACGATGGACCTGGAAGAAAAGTACAAATCGCTTTATGGCACCATTATGCGTGAGCACTTGGAAGTTTTTAAAAGGCAGGATATTAAAGAACTTGGGACATTCCTTGAATTGATAAAAAATTCAAAGAGAATTTTTCTGATGGGCGTTGGGCGGGAAGGCATATCAACCCGGGGGTTTGCTATGCGCCTAATGCATTTAGGCAAGGAGGCCCACTGGATTTGGGATGATACGACTCCGGGTATGCACGAAGGCGATTTATTTATTGCCACCAATGGATCCGGAAAGATAGGCCATATTACATATGTTGTGGAGCAGGCGAAGAAAGCCGGCGCAAAAGTTGCGGTGGTAACAGGTTCTCCGCATCAAACATGCCCTAAATTAGCTGATTTTACATTATTTGTTCCGGCGGCGGTATTTAACGGGACAGATGAAAGGGCCGTTCCATCAGTTCAGCCGATGGGCAATCTTTTTGAACAGCATTTATATATGCTGTTTGATATTATTATTATGATGCTTGAAGACGAGCTGCAAGTATCAAATACTGAGATGGAGGGCAGGCACCGGAACATTGAATGAACGTTCCGGTGAGATTTGCTGGTAATATAATGGCCTAAGAAAATTTATTATTTTATAGTGTGCGAGTATGTTAAATAAATAAAAACCATATGTGATAAACGGCTGAGAGCCAAGTAAAAATAAAGTTTAGCCCCTTAAAGGCCTTATTTGAACTGAACTGCCCCAGAGTTAACGGACAAAGAATAAAAAGCCCTGTCGTAGAATATTG
>ENA-UOOM01000626-UOOM01000626.1-fermentation-metagenome-genome-assembly--contig:-NODE-626-length-39218-cov-24.642392_pt1 | contig 39218 bp, 32 predicted proteins | sample MGYA00245781_ERZ724031 | MGnify/ENA primary metagenome ERZ724031 (study PRJEB28704, sample SAMN03018317) | fermentation metagenome | biome: anthropogenic terrestrial biome; feature: soil; material... | reverse complement strand
GTGGCACACTTTTCATTAGCGTTTTTGGTACACTTTATTTTAGCGTTTACAACCCAACTTCTTCTAAAGACTCGCGCGTCATCACGGACGCGATTTCGGTGTCGCCCACTCACATTGTGACCTGGGCCATGACATCGTCGGTCTTAATGTTTCATACTTTACCCTGAAAGCGGTTCCTTACACCGGCATCCACTAATAATCACCCCCTTGCTGAAGTTGTATGTATTTTATTCTGGGTTTACAGCATGTATTTATACACAAATTTGCCATAAATAAGTAAAGGGAAGAGAAGGTATAATTGTAAGTTATCGAAAAGAGCATTCACCTTATCTGAAAAAGGGCTGGGAAAAATTTCTCGGGCAACCGAGCGGGGCTGACCGCCATGCTGTATGGTAAAGATCGGTCACAGCAGAACTACTTTATGTTATACTGATAGCAAAACCGGAATATCCAACCTCTACATAATTTAAAAAATGCTGCAGCTTTAAAAATATCAGGTAACGAAGGCTTTTGGGGGAGGAATTTCTGGTGCCGCTGACTGAGAAAAAAGAGCTGAATGCACGTATATGGCCTTATATCAAAATATTTGCTGTTCTTCTAACCGGTTTTATCGGGGCAATGCTGGCGGTATGGCTTTTTGGCGCCAGTACCGTCGAAGTTGAAGGCATTGAATTTAAAGTTGGTCTGGCTCCGGGCCGAAGCGGTTTAACCGAAGTGCATTTTCCGCCTTTTGGAGTAATTGAGGCCAGGACCCACCAGGGGCCGGTCAAACTGATAATTAACCTTGAGCAGATAAGCAGTGACAGCTTCAAAGCCCATATGGACAATCCCCCTGATCAGAAAAAATTTGTTCAACAGCTGCAGGATACCGCCCGGGACAGAATAGCCGCTTTTGCCCTGCATCAGACCGCGGTAGCGCTTTTAGGTGCATTCTTGCTGGTGCTCTTGGTCTGGCGTCCCGGTATGGTAAAGTTGCTATTGTATCCTGCTATCTCAACTCTAGTCCTGTTATTGATCCTGTCCGGAATATTCCGCTCTTACGACATTAAGGCTTTCCACGAGCCTGAGTATAAAGGGGTTCTCAGCATGGCTCCGACGGCGGTCAAATTCGCCACTGATTCCCTCGCCGATTTGCAGCAGATCAGAAATCATACCCGGCAAATAGTATCTAATTTAGGAGTGCTATTTTCCAGTGCTGATAGCCTGATGGCTATGGCTGATCCTGAAGAACAGGGTGAAGTAGTGAAAGTGCTGCTGGTCAGCGATCTGCATTCCAATCCGGTGGGAGTGGAATTAACTAAAAGTCTGGCCACCCGTTTTGGGGTGGACTTTTTAATCAATGCCGGCGACCTTACCGATATGGGATCAAAACTTGAAGCCAGTTTTACCGAGGATCTGGCAGCGGTAGGAGTTCCACAGTTATTTGTGGGGGGAAACCATGATAGTCCTGAAATAATGGATTTTATGGCCGAGATCCCCGAGAGTCATATTTTAGATGGCGATATGGTCACGGTGAAAGGAATCAAAGTGCTGGGCTTTTCCCACCCGCTGGCAGCGGTACCGGAGGTAGAGTACAGCAGCCAGGAAGAAGAGGAGGAGGCCTTAGGCCAACAGGTAACCAGGGTATATGAGACGGTTGCCGCTCAGGGCCGACCCGATATACTGGTAGTACATGATTCCAAGCTGGGCAAAAAGCTGGTTAAATTGGCCGGGCTGGTTATCGCCGGTCACGACCATCGCCTGAGAATAGAGCAGGGGGCAGGCTGGGTTTTCGTTAATCCGGGCACTACAGGGGCTTCAGGCTTAAGGGGTTTCTATTCGGAAAAAGGAATCTCCTATTCGGCAAGTATTGCCTATATGTTGCCTGATTACGGCGTACTGGCAGTGGACATGGTAAAGTATAATCCGGTATCAAAGCAGTTTTCCCTGGAGAGAAAGCTCTTAAACCCCAGACCGAATGCAGCCGAAGAGCATAAGGACAAAGAATAAATAAAGATTTCTGGATGTATAAATATTCCGTTTGCAGGGTGATGCGACCAGGTTTGGTCTGACTCCTACCTGATTTATGCATCCAATGCAAGCTTTGGCAGCGGAGCCAATAATAAATATAAGCCCGGAAGACTAAAATACCTCCCGGGCTTATTATTTTCTGTTTCAATCAGGTTTGGTGAACTGATGCTGTCATGACATCTATTTCGCCGGTTTTATTTTTTATGGTAAAAAAACGCCTAAAAAGCAGTATTTTCATGGCTTCCAGGTTTGAATAATGAAAAACTGCCAAACATATAATAAAGTATCTATTTTACTGGAGGCCAATCTAATGTTATACGAATTCCAAGTACTTACAGCAGTTGATATCGACTCTTTCCTGGGCGATTATGACAACCGCCTGCATTGGATTAAACAGCGGGGCTATGTTCCTACGGTATCATGCCGGGATCTGGAAGATAATATGCGTTTGATTATTCTGCGCCTGGAAGGCAATCAGGCGGAAGGAGTATTTCGGAATGAAGATATCGTGTATATTTTCAAGCATCAAATTGCCGAAATCTTAGCTGAGCATATTGTTAAAGACTGGGTAGGCAAACTGCTCTGGCGGGAGATAATGCGAACTTGCCGCCATCTGCCGGATCACGATCGCAGCAATGTGCATCAGCGGGCGATGGATTTTTTGAAAAAATGCCATGATAATGAAAGCCTTAATCTGCTGCTTAATTTTAGCCGCAAGAATAGGATCGCTCATCGGTTATTCGACTATATAAGCACTAGTTTAACTGTAAATGTAGAAGGCTTTATAAATTTCTGCATGCAGGATTATCTGACCGAATTAAAGTTTGCCGTAGAGGTAGCCCTGGAGGAACTTCGCAATCAGAAAGAGTACAATGATTTTGTTAATCTCCTGCGCTATTTTGTAGATACTCAGGCCCCCAAAATCTATGAAGTCAATTTGATGATGAGCAATGACGGCATGTTCTATCTCTGGGATGGCCAGGGGGTTAAAATCGAAGAGAGTTATATTGACTACTATCTGGATGAAATGCTGATGGATGAAATCAATCTGGATGATGTATTGATCAGTATTCTTATAACTATTGCCCCGAGGAAGATTGTCCTGCATAATATTGCCGGTATTGACAGTGAATCGGTGGCGATGATTAAAAATGTTTTTAAGGAAAAAATCAGCGAATGCCATGGATGTGAACGCTGTTATCAGTATCAATTGGAAAATGACTGCGAAGGCCGCCGCAAGCCTTAAAGGCTTGATGCCCAATCTCGCCATTTGGATTCGGAAGCCTCATTCTTCCTATCATCCTGCTGCTTGCTGCCTGCCAATTAAAATTGCGATTATATACAAAATTTGATATATTCTTTAAGTAATGATTAAGCCCTGGTTTAAGGTGGAATCCAAGTGCTGAAGTATATTGTTCTGCCCTTGATTAGTGCTCTTATTGGTTATATTACCAATGTAGTTGCCATCAAGATGCTGTTCTGGCCCCGTCGGCCCATTAATCTATTAGTGTTTCAATTGCACGGACTCCTTCCCAAACGCAGGGGCGAACTTGCCAATAGTCTGGGTAAGCTGGTAGAGGAACAGCTGCTGTCCTTGGATGATTTATTTGCCCGGATAAACACTCCGGAGGCTAAAGAGATAATAAGCCGGCAGATTATCATGGCTGTAAGGGACAGGCTGGGGGAGATTATTCCCCGCATGGTGCCGGCTAAAGTAACCCAGGTAATAATTGACAGTGTGGAAAAACTGATTCACCAGGAAGCGGAACATATAATCAGGCAGGTTATTGATTCCGGGCAGGAATACCTGAGCAAGGAATTCCAGATAAGCAAAATTGTCGAGGATAAGGTTAACGCTTTTGATTTAGACCAGTTGGAAGAAATGATTCGCGGGATCTCTTCTTCGGAATTACGTGCTATTGAGATTCTTGGCGGAGTACTGGGTTTTATAATCGGGATAATTCAGGATGGAATATTGTTGCTCTTATAGACGGCGAGCTTTTATCGGGAGGTATTTAATATGATTCGGATTAGTTTAAAAGACGGCAGCCAGCGTGAGTACCCTGAAGGCATTACTCTCCTGCAGGTAGCTCAGGATATAAGTCCCCGGCTGGCAAAAAATGCAGTAGCAGGCGTCTTTAACGGAAAATTAAGTGACCTGAATGCCGGAATTGCGGAAGATGGAGAACTGGAACTGCTAGGTTTTGATGACAGAAGAGGGGCCGATGTATACCGGCATTCATCATCCCACGTTATGGCTCAGGCCGTAAAGCGTCTGTGGCCGGAAACCAAACTGGCTATCGGCCCGGCTATTGACCGGGGTTTCTATTATGATTTTGACAGCCCCCATACCTTTACCCCGGATGATTTTGCTTTGATTGAGAAGGAAATCAGCGCCATAATTGAAGCTGATTATCCCTTTGTCCGCAAAGAGCTGAGTCGGGAAGAGGCCTTGGCTTACTTTAAGGCCCGTAATGAGAATTTTAAAGTAGAGCTGATACAGGCTTTGCCTGAAGAAGCGACTATCAGCATATATCAACAGGGAGAGTTTGTGGATCTCTGCGCCGGGCCTCATGTTCCCTCGACTGGAAAACTGAAGGCCATTAAACTGATGAGTCTGGCCGGAGCTTACTGGCGGGGCAGCGAAAAAAATCCTATGCTGCAGAGGGTATATGCTACTTCTTTCCCCAAAAAATCCATGCTGGATGATTATCTCTACAAACTGGAGGAAGCCAAAAAACGTGACCATCGCCGCCTGGGGCGGGAACTGGGGTTATTTACTATCGTCGACGAAGGACCGGGATTTCCTTTCTTCATGCCTAAAGGTATGATTCTGCGCAATGAACTGGAGAACTTCTGGCGGGAGGAGCACCGTAAAGCCGGTTACCAGGAAATACGGACCCCGATTATTTTGAGCCGGGAATTGTGGGAAAGATCGGGACACTGGGATCATTATCAGGAAAACATGTATTTCACCACTATTGATGAAGGGGATTATGCTATAAAGCCCATGAATTGTCCGGGGGGAATGCTGGTATATAAGCAGAATCTGCACAGCTATAAGGAACTGCCGATCAGAATGGGGGAACTGGGATTAGTTCATCGCCATGAGATGTCCGGAGTCTTGCATGGCCTGATGCGGGTTCGGGCTTTTACCCAGGATGATGCCCATATATTCATGTTGCCGGAACAGATTATTGATGAAATCAAAGGCGTAATTAATTTGGTGGATCATTTTTATAGTTTATTCGGGTTCCCTTATCATGTAGAGTTGTCTACTCGCCCGGAAAACTCCATGGGGTCGGATAAGGACTGGGAGATTGCTACCGATGCTCTGATTCAGGCTCTGGACGAGAAAGGTATGGATTATTTAATCAATGAAGGCGACGGAGCTTTTTACGGCCCCAAGATTGACTTTCATCTGCAGGACTCTTTAGATCGGACCTGGCAGTGCGGCACCATCCAGCTTGATTTTCAGATGCCGGAAAAATTTGACCTGACCTATATCGGCGAGGATGGAGAAAAACACCGCCCGGTTATGATTCACCGGGTTATTTATGGGAGTATCGAAAGATTCATCGGTATACTGACCGAACACTTTTCCGGCGCTTTCCCTACCTGGCTGGCTCCGGTTCAGGTTCGCATATTGCCTATTACCGAGCGGCAGCATGATTATGCCCATCAGATACAGGCGGAAATGGAACAGCATAATATCAGGGTAGAGGTTGACCTGCGCAGCGAGAAGATAGGCTATAAGATAAGGGAGGGGCAATTGCAGAAAATACCTTACCTGCTTATCCTGGGCGATAAGGAGCTGGAAGCTCAAAGCGTAGCTGTCCGCCACCGTAAAGAGGGCGACCTGGGTGCCATGCCCCTGGCTGACTTCGTGAAACGAGTCAAAACGGAAATAGAAAAAAAGAGCCTGTAAAAAAACAATTAAATCAGTGCTGATCCGGGATTAAACCAGTTGCCATACGTTTTGCAATATGGTATACTCCATTAGGTATTAAGCAGAAGCCTCGCTTCTCACCTTGCAGCTTGAAGTTCGTAAGGTAATTGGTCAGACATCCGGGTAATAAAAAGGTTTATTTATACTTGTCTGCCACAAAGCGAGTTTTTGCAAACTCGCTTTTTTAATTTATTAGGAGGTGAACATCTTATCAGCAAGGATTGGAGGATCAATGAAGAAATCCGAGTCAGGGAGGTTAGACTGGTAAGCGACGACGGGGAACAGCTCGGTATAGTATCCGTGCGTGACGCCCTCGCCATAGCTTTAGAGAAAGGGCTTGATCTGGTCGAGGTAGCTCCTTCAGCTCAGCCGCCGGTATGCCGCTTGATGGACTATGGCAAATTTAAATTTGAGCAGAACAAGCGGGAGAAGGAAGCGCGCAAGAAGCAACATGTTATTTCCATAAAAGAGGTTAAGATGCGGCCCAATATTGAGGAACATGATTTTCATGTCAAAGCTAAAAATGCTCGGAAGTTCCTTTCCGGAGGAGATAAGGTCAAACTAACCATTATGTTCAGGGGAAGAGAAATAACTCACCCGGAACTGGGAGAAAAACTGTCGGTGAAATTTGTCAATGAATTATCTGACATATCAAGTGTAGAAAAATTGCCTAAGGTTGAGGGAAGAAATATGGTAACAGTCCTGATGCCCAAATTGGATAATGATAAGAAGGAGGATGCTTAATGCCTAAAACCAAGACCCATAGAGGTGCAGCCAAAAGATTTAAAAAGACCGGTAGTGGTAAGATAAAGAGATTCAAAGCTTATGCCAGTCACCTGCTGGGAGCCAAGAGCCCCAAAAGAAAAAGAGGCTTGCGCAAGGCCGGGTTGGTCAGTGAACAGGAAAATAAAAGAATATCCAAATTAATTCCTTACTAGACACAGGAGGTTTTGATATATGCCAAGAGTAAAACGTGGAGTAACTTCACATCAGAGACATAAAAAGATTCTTAAGCTGGCCAAAGGGTATCGCGGCAGTAAATCCAAACTATACCGGGTAGCCAATCAGCAGGTTATGAAATCAGGGAATTACGCCTACATCCACCGGCGCCTGAAAAAAAGGGATTTCCGTAAACTATGGATTGCGCGCATCAACGCTGCCGCCCGTGACAATGGCACTACTTACAGCCGTATGGTACATGGGCTCAAGGTAGCCGGAGTGGACATTAACCGCAAGGTACTGGCGGAACTGGCCATTACCGACCCGGGCGGATTCACCGAACTGGCTGAGCTTTCTAAAAAATACCACAGCAAATAAGCATAAAGGTAAAAAGTATGGCTGATGGCCATACTTTTTAGATTTATCAGCGTTAATACGGGGGCTAGGCCATGAAAAGGGTTATTTCTAAAGACAATCAATATATAAGACAGGCGGCAAGTCTCAAAAATAAGAAATACCGTGTCCGGGAGCAAATGTTTCTGCTGGAGGGTAAAAAGATGGTGATTGAAGCCCTGCAGAGTCATAAGCCGCTTATCAGGGTATTGGTGGACGAAGCTCATCAGGAGGAATACCAGCCTCTAGCTGAGCGCTATTGCGACCCGGAGTGGCTGCAAGTAGACTCCCGGGTCTTTAATGGCATTGCCGCTACCGACACTCCCCAGGGTATTATGGCGGTGGCTCCCATTCCCGATCATGATCTGGGGGAGTTATTTAAGCAAAGTGCAGGGCTGATCATGCTGGACCGGATATCAGATCCCGGCAACCTGGGAACCATTATCAGAACTGCCTGGGCCCTGGACATTGATGGGATATTGCTCAGCCCGGAATGTACTGACCCTTTCAGCCCTAAAGCGGTTCGTGCCAGCATGGGAGGCGTTCTCAATGTTCCGGTTTATACTGCTGTAGGCCGACAGCAAATAGAGCAATTGCAATCCGCAGGTTACAAAGTGATAGGCACCGCTATTGCTGCCCGGACCACTGTTTTCGAAGAGGAATATAAGGGAGCCCATATAATAGTAATCGGCAGCGAGGCCCGGGGAATAAGTCCCGCTATCCAGGCCTGCTGTGATAATTTAATCAATATACCAATTAATCCCGCGGTAGATTCTTTGAATGCGGCGGTGGCATGTGCTATAATTATGATGGAAGTATGGAAACAGAGAAATAATACTTTCTTGTCCTAGATTTCCCGCTATGATATAATAAAAACCAGTTCGACCCGGGACTATTATTGAAGGGTGGAGCAGAATGGCAGATCAGGCTGAATATCTATGGAATTTATTTGAGACTTCCGGCTGCATCATATATTATCTCTTGTATAAAATGATTGTTACCCATTAAAACCCAAAAGCTATGAACAGGACAATTAGCTTGCTGCTTAACTTTGCAGGGAGGCGGTACCAGCGACTGAGAGTACGCCAGGGGAAAAGCAAGTGAATTCACCTGGGAGCAGTGGACTGAATTAACAGTAGGTCTTACCGGCGCCTCCGTTACAGGCATTAAGTGAACCAGCCGGAATCAGGCTGGTTAAAAAGGGTGGTACCGCGGAACAGACTTTCGTCCCTCATGGGGGATGGAAGTTCTTTTTATTTTCTGGCAGGGAGGATGAGGGCTGTGCTTGATAAGTTAAAGCAAATAGCCGACAGGTCTGAACAACGATTGGCTCAGGTGAGCAGTATTGATGAAATCAACGAACTAAAAGTCAAAATTTTGGGCCGTAAAGGGGAGATAACCCAGCTGCTGCGTGGTTTAAAAGACTTGAATGCTCAGGAACGGGTTAGCGTAGGTAAAATTGCCAATGAGCTAAAAGCAAGATTGGAAGATACCATTAACCGCCGAACTGAAGAAATCAAGAATCAGGAACTGCAGCTCCGACTGGAAAAGGAAAAAGTGGATATCACTCTGCCCGGTTTACCCTGGCAAAGAGGGGGAAAACATCCGCTTACCCTGGTTAATGAAGAAATAAGGGATATATTCATAGGGATGGGCTTTAGCGTTGCCGAAGGCCCGGAAATAGAATCCGATTATTATAATTTTGAAGCCTTGAACATCCCGCGGGACCATCCCGCCCGGGAAATGCAGGATTCCTTTTATATCAGCGACGATATTTTGCTGCGCACCCATACCTCGCCGGTGCAGGTACGTACCATGGAAAAACTGGCCCCGCAGACCCCGGTTAAAATCATTGTACCCGGCAGGGTCTACCGGAGAGACGATGATGCTACCCACTCTCCCATGTTTAATCAGGTCGAGGGCCTGGTGATAGATAAAAACATAACCTTTGGCCATCTAAAAGGCACCTTGATGCTTTTTGTCCACAAAATCTTCGGGGAAGATGTCAAGGTGCGCTACCGTCCCAGCTTTTTTCCTTTTACCGAGCCCAGTGTGGAAATGGATATTTCCTGTGTCAATTGCAAGGGGACAGGCTGTCGGGTTTGCTCCCATACAGGCTGGCTGGAAATACTGGGAGCAGGAATGGTAAACCCCCGGGTACTGCAATACGGGGGTTATGACCCGGAAGAGGTTACCGGCTTCGCCTTCGGCATGGGGGTAGAGCGTATCGCCATGCTGAAATACGGCATCAACGACCTGCGCCTGTTCTTTGACAATGACAAGCGCTTTTTGAAGCAGTTTTAGATTTCATAAATATAACTGAATTCATTAATAAAACCTTTAGGGGGCTGGAAGATGGGTGTATCAATTAAATGGTTAAAACAATATGTCGACTTCAATTGGAGCGCTGAAGAGTTGGCTCACCGGCTTACCATGGCAGGAATAGCGGTCGAAGGCGTGAACCGGGAAGACGACGATTATATACTGGATCTGGATCTCACTCCCAACCGGGGTGATTGCCTGGGCATGATCAATCTGGCCCGGGAGGTGGCCGCTTTAAGCGGCTCCAGCTTGCAACTGCCGACGGTAATGGTCCAGGAAAACAAGGAAAACATAAGCAAGTTGGTCAAAGTGGAGATAGAGGCTCCCGAGCTCTGTCAGCGTTATGCCGCGCGGTTGATCAAAAATGTCAAAATAAAAGAATCTCCCCAGTGGATGCAGGAAGCTCTGATCCATTCCGGGATAAGGCCGATAAACAATATAGTGGATGTCACCAACTATGTGATGTTGGAATGCAACCAGCCGCTGCATGCCTTTGATTACCGTTTACTGGGCAGCAAAATCCTGGTGCGGCGGGCTCATCCCGGGGAGAAATTTACCACCCTGGACGAAGTGGAAAGGCAGTTGGATGAGGATATGCTGGTGATAACCGATGGCAGCAGGCCGGTTGCCTTGGCCGGAGTCATGGGGGGGCTTAATACCGAGATCCATGACGCCACCGTTGACGTTCTGCTGGAATCAGCCTGGTTCCTGGGACCCAATATTCGCAGAACTTCTCGCAAAGTAGGCTTACGCAGTGACTCCTCCATGCGCTTTGAAAAGGGCACCGATATTAACGGGGTTATATATGCGGCCAACCGTGCCGCCATGCTTATCCAGCAATTGGCTGAAGGGGAAGTGGCGGCCGGAATCTGTGATGTATACCCTGACCCGCGTAAAGCTCTGCAGGTAACATTGCGTCCCCAGCGGGTAAATTACCTGCTGGGAGCCGAGATAAGTCCAGCGGCAATTCGTTCCTATCTGGAGCGACTGCAGTTTGCGGTCAAGGACAATAAAGGCAGCCTGGCGGTCGACATACCCAGCTACCGGCCCGACATTGAGATGGAAGTTGACCTGATCGAAGAAGTAGCCCGCCTTCATGGTTATGATAAGATTGAGCCCGGTTTGCCGGGGGGAGAAACTATTCCCGGGGGCCTGACCCGCTATCAAAGATTCCGCGATGAAATAAAAAATATCGCAGCCCAAAGTTTAAATGAAGTAGTCAACTACAGCTTTATCAGTGAAGAAAACTTCGATCATTTATTACTGCCCCCGGAGAGCCCGCTGCGCAAGGTGGTAAAGGTAGCCAACCCTTTGTCGGAGGAACAGGGGGTTATGCGCACCCTTCTTTTACCTGGTTTATTGCAGAATATCAGCACTAATCTGGCGCGGAAAAATGAAAACCTGGCCTTCTTTGAGCTGGCTTCGGTATTTCATCCTTCACCGCAGGGTTTGCCGATCGAAAAATTAAAGCTGGGGGGGATTGTATGCGGGCATCACGACCTCAACTGGACTAAACAGCGGATAGAAATGGATTTCTTCTATCTCAAGGGCATAGTGGAAAACCTGCTCTGGCATTTAGGGCTGGATCAGTGTGAGTTTGCGGTGGCCCACGATGTTTCCTATCATCCGGGAAGGTCGGCGGTACTCAGGTACTTCGGTGATGAAATAGGTATCATAGGAGAGCTTCATCCTCTGGTCTTGCTGAATTACGGCATAAAACAACCAAGCTGTGCCTTTGAATTGGATATAGAGAAGCTCTATACTCATCGCAGAACCCGCCTGAGAGTAGATAGAATCGCCCGCTATCCGGCAGTAGAACGCGATATTGCCGTAGTCCTGAACCATAAAGTTACTGCTGCTGAAGCCTTGGCCGTCATCCGGGATGCAGAAAAGGAGCTGCTCAAAGATGTTGTAGTATTCGATATATACACCGGTGCCCAGGTAGCTGAAGGGTATAAGAGCGTAGCATTTAAGATGACCTTTCAGTCCCTGGACAGAACCCTGACCGAGAACGAAATCAACAGCAGCGTAAGCAGAATACTGGAAAGGCTGCAACAGGATGTTAAGGCCGAATTGAGGTAATGAAACCAACGGGGATGGCTATAAAAAGCAATCCCCGTTTTATAATCAGTGCTGTTCCCGGCAATTTACTTTTTACTCCTCGTCATCCTTTTTATTTTCCCCCTATCATTTCCTAAAATATTATATAATGATAAGCATCATGAGGGTAGAGGAGGAGAATACATGGCAATCAATTCTTATTCACAAGACCTGCCCATCACCGTTAATATAAAAGATATAGGCGATTACCTGGTTAAACCGGGAATTACTGCTGCCGATCTGGTTAAAGATATAGCCAGTGCAGGCCCATATCCGGTAATGGCAATCATTAAGGGAAACACTCTTTATGACCTGCATCATGTTTTAAACCAAAATTGCGAGCTGGAATTGGTCTACCCCAGCAGTGAAGCCGGTATGAGAATATACCGCCGCACGGCTGCCTTTCTGCTGATAAAGGCCTGCCGGGAGCTCTACCCGGATAAAACCCTGGCGATAAAACACTCTTTATCCAATGGCCTGTATTGTGAGTTTATCGGTTACCAGCCGTCACGCCAGGACATTATCACCCTGGAAAAAAGAATGCAGGGTATCATCACCGACGACTTGCCCATTAACAAATTGACCGTATCTAAAGAGGAAGCCTGCAACATCTTTGCCCGCCAGGGCCAGATGGATAAAGTGAAGCTCCTGGAATTCCGGGATAAAGGCCATGTTCATATCTATGAACTGGATGGATTCTATGAATATTTCTACGGCTATATGCTGCCATCAACCGGCATGTTAAGCCAGTTCAGATTGTTGAACTATCCTCCCGGACTTATATTGCAGACTCCGGAAAAGGATGAACCGGGAAAGGTTGTTAAATACCTGCCCCAGCCCAAACTGTCCCAGGTTTTTTATGAAGCCAAAAAATGGGCGGAGATGCTTGATACTCCTCATGTGGCCGCCCTTAACGATATAATCACCTCCGGCCGTGCCGGTGACCTTATTCGGGTCAATGAGGCCCTGCATGAAAAAAAGATAGCCTATATTGCGGATCGCATCTGCGCTGATCCCAATATCAGACTGGTATTGATATCCGGTCCCTCCTCTTCAGGAAAAACCACTTTTGCCCAGCGTTTACTGATTCAACTGCGGGTCAACGGCAGGAGACCGGTATCAGTATCTTTGGATGATTATTTTATTGACCGGGACTCGACTCCCCGGGACGAAAATGGAGATTTTGATTTTGAGGCGCTGGAAGCGCTCAAATTGGATCTTTTTAATGACCACTTGCTGCGCCTGATTCAAGGGGAGGAAGTGGAGACGCCCAGTTATAATTTTAAAGCGGGATGCTGTGAAGTCATGGGCAAGAAAACCCGGGTTCCTGCCGGGGAGCCCATTATAATTGAAGGCATACATGGGCTCAATGAGCACCTGACCTGGAGCATCCCCCGGGAACAGAAGTTTAAAATATATATCAGCGCCCTTACCCAGCTCAATGTGGATTACAGCAATCGGATTCCTACTACCGACAGCCGTCTTTTGCGCCGGATTGTTCGCGACAGCCGTACCCGGGGTTATAATGCCCGGGCTACTCTGAACCGCTGGTCATCAGTGAGAAGGGGAGAGGAGAAAAATATTTTTCCCTTCCAGGAAAACGCCGATGTAATGTTTAATTCCTCCCTGGTTTATGAGCTCTCGGTTCTCAGGCCATACGCAGAACCATTGCTGAGGGAAATAGGCCCCAACTATTCCGAACATGTGGAAGCGAAACGGCTCCTGAAATTCCTGAGCTATTTTCAACCGCTGGACAGTAAAGATATTCCTCCCAACTCTATAATAAGAGAATTCGTCGGAGGGAGCTGTTTTGACGTCTGATATAGCCACATAGATTGGCAATCATCAGGATATGGTATAGGATAAGAGCAAGTGGCGCTATATATATGGAGGTGATAAAATGAAAGGCAAAATTCTGGTAGTGGATGATGAGGAAGCCTTGACCAGGCTGGTAAGCTACAATCTGGAAAAGGACGGGTTTATTTGTATTCAAGCCAGTGAAGGGTCCAGAGTGCGGGAAATCATCGCCCGGGAGAACCCCGACCTGGTTATTCTTGATTTAATGCTACCCGGCCAGGATGGTCTGGAAATATGCCGCGATATGCGTTCGGCCGGGGATAAGACCCCGGTTATCATGCTTACCGCCCGCGATGATGAGATTGATAAAGTATTGGGACTGGAGCTGGGGGCTGATGATTATGTCACTAAGCCTTTCAGTGTACGGGAATTAAAGGCCCGGGTGAAAGCGGTTTTAAGGCGACGGAATGATCGGGAGGAGGAGGGCGACAGCAGCAGTCCCATCAATATCGGCAGTTTTACTATTAAACCGGACAGCTATGAGATATTTCATAACGGTCGCCTGCTTGATTTAACGGTAAAGGAGTACGAACTTTTAGAGATATTGCTGCGTAACCAGGGGAAAGTTTTGAAAAGGGATTACCTGTTGGACGTTTTATGGGATTATCCCGATAGCAGCAGCACCAGGGTGCTGGATGTCCACATCAGCAAATTAAGGGAGAAGATTGAGAAGGATACCAAAAACCCCCAATATATTAAAACTATCCGTGGTATTGGCTATAAATTTGGGGAGGAAGTTAATGTTTAGTACCTTCCGCTCCCGGTTAACGGTAACCTATATCGTTATTATCGCCGTGATATTGTCTATTACCGGCGTTTTTTTATCCGTGTTTTTTAAGGACTACTATTTCAGCTCAATAAATTCAAGTTTGCTGCATGATGCCCGGTTGGTGACGGAGATGATCGGATATTATGATGGGCAGGAAGATGCTTCTAAGTTTTTTCAGCAGATTTGTCTTCAGGCTGCCCATGACACAGACACCCGGGTGACCATAGTAGACGACCAGGGCAAGGTTTTGGGAGATTCCAGTTATAAAGCGGAAGAGATGGGAATTCATAAAGATCGCCCTGAAATTTATCAGGCTTTACGGAATGGGAACGGGATGGAGACCCGGTACAGTGAAACTGCTGGAGTGCGTATGCTCTATGTAGCCGTAGGTTTTGAACAGGGTGATCTGAAAGGTGCGGCGCGCCTGGCCCGGCCCCTGACCGAGGTGGAAGCGTTTTACCATCGGGTTTTGTATACTCTCCTGCTGGCCGTTTTACTTACCGGTTTACTGGGAGCGGGTATAAGCATTGCCATAGCCGGCAGGTTCTCCCAACCGGTAGTTCGAATAACCAATGCGGTAGTGGATATGGCGCGGGGTAATTTAAAGCGCCGCATCAGATACCGGGGTGATGATGAACTGGGTAAATTGGTGTCAGCCATAAATAATATGGCCGAACATCTTGATCATACCATTGATGAAATATCGACGGTAAAGAACCGGCTCGAAGCCCTGCTGGAGAATACGGTTAACGGAATCATTATGATTGACGCCGATAACCGGATGGCTTATATCAATCCTGCGGCTACAGTTTTGCTGGGCCTGAACGAAAACCCTTTGGGGCGTAAAGTTATTGAAGTAATAAAAAGTTACGAACTTCTAAATTTAATAGATCAAGTAAGAGCCCAAACGGAAAATAGACGTCAGAGCATCCGGATATACAGCCCGGATAAAAAGGATATGGAAGTAAATGTGGTTCCCATCAATGAGGGCGACAGGGAAGAAACGATCAGTATTCTGGTAGTGATGAACGATCTGACCGAAACCAGGAGGCTGGAGCAGGTACGCAAGGACTTTGTAGCCAATATATCCCATGAGCTGAAAACCCCTATAGCGACCATCAGCGGCTTTGCCGAAACCATGCTGGCTGAAGGAAATGAGAATGCCGAGCATATAGAGGAATTTTCCACCATTATTTTTGAGGAAGCCCAGCGGATGAAGAAAATGATCAATGATCTATTGGAACTTTCGCGGCTGGAGACGGGCAGGCCTGAACTCAATATCCGGCCCATCAATATGGTGAAACTGATTAACGACAGCATTGAATTGATTAAGATACGTAATCCGGTGCTCAAAGCCCGGATAGAGTTCAATAAACCGGCGGAAATGCTCTGGATTGACGGCGATCTGGATTCTGTTACCAATATTATCGGCAATCTCCTGGATAATGCCCTTAATTACAGCAATGAAGGCGGAGTAATAACCGTTACCTTGGAAAAGCAGGGTGAAGAAGGGGTCAAGGTCAGTGTCCAGGATCAGGGCGACGGCATACCCGAAGCTGAACTGCCGCGTATCTTTGAACGCTTCTATCGGGTGGATAAGGCGCGTTCAAGAAAGACCGGCGGAACAGGTCTGGGCCTGGCCATAGTAAAACATCTGGTGGAAAACCACGGCGGCAAGCTGGAAGTGGAAAGCTATCCCGGCCAGGGCTCAACTTTCTCCTTTACCCTGCCCGGATGCCGGGAGGATAAAAAAATGTGAGCCGACAACCAGCTTAATTATGCGGTTTATCTTTTAATTTACATCTATTTTACATTAACCGAACAGAATCTTTTAATAGCCCGAGACTTATCTTAACATGGTATTGTTATCCTTTTATGAGGATATGGTGTACACCCCAAAAAAATTCTCATAAGGAGGAGTAACTTAATGGTATCTGTGAAAAAAAGGAGATTGACTAGTTTTATCGTACTGGGATTGCTGCTGGTAATGACAGGCCTGATAGGCGGCTGTGGGAATGAGGAAGCAGCACCTCCGGACGATCAGAACCAGAACAGCGAGAAGTTGAGTGGAAGCATTACTGTGGCCGGTTCTACATCGGTACAGCCTTTCAGCGAAGTATTGGCCGAAGAATTTACCAAAATCCATCCGGATGTAAAGATTGATGTCCAGGGCGGAGGTTCCAGTCAGGGCATACAGGCGGCAACCGAGGGAGCAGCCGATATAGGCTCCAGTTCCCGGGAGCTGAAGCCGGAGGAGAAGTCCGGATTAGTTGAATCAACCATTGCTATGGATGGAATTGCCATAATCGTTCACCCTTCCAATCAGGCCGGTGAAATTACGGTAGAAAAATTAAAAGATGTATATTTGGGTAAAATCAACAACTGGAAAGACCTTGGCGGCAGCGACGCTCCTATTACAGTAGTATGCCGGGAAGCCGGTTCCGGAACCAGAGATGCTTTTGAAGAACTGGTCATGAATAAGGAAAGCATCAGCGACCAGGTTATTATTCAGAACTCCACCGGTGCCGTAAAGACGACCGTAGCCGGAGACGAAAAAGCTATCGGCTTTGTTTCCTTGGCAGCTATGGATCAGACGGTAAAAGCTTTAAAGATTGATGGTGTAGAAGCCACGGCTGATAATGTCAAAAGCGGCAGCTACAAAATCTCCCGGCCCTTTATTTATATGACCAAGGGGCAGCCGGAAGGTTTGGCTAAAGCCTTTATCGACTATGTTCTCAGTGATGAAGGTCAGGCCATTATGCAGGAAGAAGGAGCCATATCGGTTAAATAAAGCTGAACTTATAACCGGATATTTATTAGGATTTGGAGCAGCAGAAGGAAGATGATGGTTATATGAACAAGAAAGCCGAATCTATAACCAGGATGATAGATATACCATATGGACTTGACCATAGTAAAAAGAGATATCCTGTCCGGGGGTTTACCCGGGATAAGCTGGTGGAAATGATTTTAATGCTTAGCGCAGCCATATTTATATTAGCTATTATAGTAATATCCATTTTTATTTTTGCCCGCGGGGTACCCCTCATCTATAAAGTAGGAATCTCTGACTTTTTATTGGCGACGGAATGGAATCCTACGAAGGGCATGTTTGGAATTGCCACCATGTTCGTAGGGACCCTGGCCGTAACCATGGTATCGCTGCTCTGGGCTGTTCCTTTGGGTGTGGCCACCGCCATTTTTATGGCGGAGTTGGCCCCGGCCAAAATAGGCAGGTTGCTGGGGCGGCTGGTTGAATTGCTGGCCGGTATACCTTCCGTAGTTTATGGCTTTTTCGGCTTAATTGTGATCGTTCCTTTTATAAGAGAGAACCTGGGGGGAAGCGGATTAAGCGTTATGGCTGGAGCCGTCATACTGGGAATAATGATATTGCCCACTATTATCAACATATCACGGGATGCTATTGTGGCGGTTCCTCTGGAATATAAAGAGGGTTCTCTGGCTCTGGGCGCAACCCATTACCAGAGCATAGCCCGGGTTATCTTACCGGCTGCCCGGTCAGGTATAATCACCGCTGTAATACTCGGCATGGGCCGGGCTATTGGTGAAACTATGGCAGTAGTAATGGTAACCGGCAACTCCACCATAATACCGAACAGTATCATATCACCGGTTCGTACCATGACCAGCAACATAGTACTGGAAATGGGCTATGCCTCCGGCGATCATCAGTCGGCTCTCTTTGCCACCGGGGTAGTTTTATTTATATTTACAGTCATACTCAACCTGATAGTAAACCTTTCATTGAAGGCAGGAAAAAATTATGCGAGCAACTAAAAACGGGGACAAGATCCTCACCGGCCTTTTTTGGTTGATGGCCTTGGTAATAGTGGGAATATTATTTAGTATTATTACTTATATAGCCGTTCGCGGATTACCAGGCATCAGCCTGGATTTTATTATGCAGCCCCCTTCCCGGGCTGGGAAAGAGGGCGGAATATCCACTACCATAGTAAGTACCTTATACCTTACAGCGGTGGCCTTGCTTTTGGCCGTTCCTCTGGGAGTAGCCGCTGCGGTATATCTGGAAGAATATTCTAAAGCAAACAGTAAATTTGCCTGGGTGGTAAATCTTACGGCAGAAACCTTATCCGGGGTTCCTTCAATAATTTTCGGATTATTTGGGTTCGTATTTTTTGTTATATTCCTGGGATTGGGCTGGTCCATAATATCAGGGGGATTGACTCTGGCTATTATGATCCTACCGACCATAACCCGTACCGCCCAGGAAGCTATCCTAAGTGTGCCCCGTGAATATCGGGAAAACAGTCTGGCCTTAGGTGCGAGCAAATGGCAGACGGTGTACCGGGTAGTAATTCCCCCCGCCCTGCCAGGCATAGTCACCGGCATAATACTCTCCATCGGACGGGCGATAGGAGAAACAGCGGCCATAATCCTCACTGCCGGCAGTTCCCTTAATATGCCGCTGTCTTTGAGTGATCCGGCGCGAACCATGTCAGTTCATCTGTATATTCTGGCCATGGAAGGTATCTCTATGGAAAGGGCTTTTGCTACCGCCTGCTTGATCATCATACTCATAATCATAATAAATTACCTGGCTACCCTGAGTTTAAAAGGGCTGGCTGCTACTAAATGAGACGGGAGATAATCTATGGAACGGAAGATAAAAATAAAGAGCAGGGATGTAAGTGTTTTCTATAAAGACTTTAAGGCTCTGCATGAGATAAATATTAACATTGAAGTTAACAAAGTGACGGCTCTGATTGGTCCGTCAGGTTGCGGCAAATCTACTTTCCTGCGCACCCTCAACCGGCTTAATGAACTGATCGAAGATACTACCACCCAAGGTCAGGTGTATATTGACGAGCACCCCATATACAATAAAGACACCGATGTAGTGGCATTGCGCCAGCGGGTAGGGATGGTCTTCCAGAAACCCTCGGTCTTTCCTATGTCCATATATGAAAACGTAGCTTACGGACCGCGTATTCATGGGATAAAAAACCGGGAGCAGCTGGATGAAATTGTGGAGAACAGTTTAAAAGCAGCCAATCTGTGGGCTGAAGTGGGCAACAGGCTGAATTCGCCGGCCGCACGATTATCCGGCGGCCAACAGCAGCGCTTGGTTATAGCCCGGGTATTGGCGGTTGAACCCCAGGTTATCCTCATGGACGAACCTGCTTCAGCCTTGGATCCGATATCCACTGCCCGGCTGGAAGAACTTATAGGTGAGCTTAAAAAAGATTACACCATAGTTATAGTGACCCACAATATGCAACAAGCCGCCAGAATATCTGATTATACCGGGTTCTTTTTAAACGGAGAACTGGTGGAATTCAGTATAACTGATGAAATATTTGTCAATCCCCGGGATAAACGTACCGAAGATTACATTACCGGACGCTTTGGTTAGAAGGAGGAAACGAAATGGCCCATGACTCACTGCAGGATGAACTGGAGAAATTAAAAGAAGATCTGCTGAAAATGGGGCGTCTGCTGCAACAGCAGGTAGATAATGCCGTTAAAGCATTGACTGACAAGGATATCCAATTGGCTCAACAGGTTATAGAAAACGATGATCTGATTGACGCTATGGAAATGGACATAGAAAAAAGAGCCCTGGGACTGATTGCTTTAAAGCAGCCTGTGGCTAAGGACTTGCGTTTGATTGCCAGCATATTTCGCATAATCATTGATATAGAGAGAATGGCGGATCATGCCGAAGATATAGCCCAGGCAGCCAATGACTTGTATGACCAGGTTTATATCAAACCTCTGATTGATATACCCCGGATGGCGGCTGTTGCCCAGGATATGCTGGAAAAGGCATTAAAATCTTTTACTGAAGAAAATTACGACCTGGCTATGGCTTTGATACCACTGGAGAAAGAGTTGGATGGACTCTATGACCAGGTATTCAATGAATTGCTGATCTACATGATGCGCGACCAGAAAAATATCCCCCAGGCCACGGCTCTGCTGCTGATAGCAGGTCATCTGGAACGGATCGGCGACCATACCACCAACATTGCCGAGATGGTGGTATATGTGCTTGAAGGCAGGCGCATTGACCTGAACCGCATATCCCGGGAACGATCCTCTTGATATACTTGCCTCTAGGTGACTGCCCCCGGTTTTACAGCTGAATAATATTTCTGTTTCCTTTATTGCCTCTCCATCAGCCTTTGGTTTTTAACTTGAATAAACTTTTCTGCGCTATTCCTGTGCCTCCACTCTTTTATGTTTTCATTCATAAATAATACCGGAGAACTGTGCCCGTGGTATCATATAGAAGGAAAAGAGCTGTTGGTAGCGAATTATAATCGTATTCCATATTAAGGAGGGCGTTCCTGGTGGATGACATAAAAAGTGCTGTTAACAGGGTCACGGTTACTATTTTTAACGAAGAATATGTGGTAAAAGGCGAAGAAAATCCGGAATACATGGAAATGCTGGCCGGCTTTGTGGACCGGCGGATGAAAATGATCCAACAGCGTAATCCGAATCTGTCAAGCACCAAAGTGGCGGTACTGACCGCTTTAAACCTGGCGGATGAATTAAACAAATTGCAGGAAGATTATGATGAACTGGTTAAAAACCTGGAAGAGGAAAAGAAGAATAGAATGGGGTAGTAAATGAAAAACCGTGAAGTGGCTGCTATACTGGCAAGAATAGCGGACATGCTGGAGATAAAGGGGGATAATCCATACAAAATCAGGGCGTATCGCCAGGCAGCCGAGTCCATATACCGTCTTGACGAGGATATTACCACTCTCTATGAGAAAGGCTGGCTCAGAAATATTCCTGGTATTGGCGATGCAGTGGAAGCCAAGATTGGAGAAATACTTAAGACAGGAAGCTGCGCTTACTATGATCGGCTCATGGAGGAAATTCCTGACGGATTGCTGGACATCTTGGCTATTCCGGGGCTGGGACATAAGAGCGTTAAAATGCTTTATGATAATCTGAAAATAGAAACCCTGGATGAGTTGGAGAAAGCCTGCCAAGAGGGTAAAGTCCGTAACCTGCCCGGGCTGGGCGTTCGCAGGGAGAAAAAGATCATCCAGGGGATTAACGAGATTAAACAAAGGGGCGACAAAATTAACCTGGGCATTGCCCTCCCACTGGCCCAGGAATTGCTTGATTACCTGCAAAAATCGCCCCTGATTGAAAATGCTTCCCTAACCGGCAGCGTGCGCCGCGGAAAAGCTCTGGTTGGAGACATTGATTTACTGCTGGCCAGTGATGTCCCCCAGGCAGTTTACCAACATATCAAAGCCTTTCCCGCTGTCAGTCAAACTGACTACTTGGAGCCTGATCTGGTAAAAGGCCGACTGGGTCGGGAAATAGAATTTGAAGCCATCATTGTCTCCCCGCCGGACTTTTACCATAGCCTGCTCTGGACTACCGGTTCCAAAGAACATCGCCAACGTATATTCACCCGGTTTGACCGCCGGGATTTTACCGGTTTAAATAGTGAGGCGGAAATATATTCCCGCCTGGGGATGGATTTTATAGCCCCGGAGTTACGGGAAAATATAGGTGAGATTGAAGCTGCTGTCGCCGGCAGTCTGCCCCAGCTGGTCAATGAGGCTGATATCAAAGGAGATCTGCACGTCCATTCCAACTGGAGCGACGGTTCCGAACGGATCCAGGATTTAGCAGCCGCTGCCCGCTCCCGCGGTTATGAGTACATGGCTATAACCGACCATTCCAGGTCGCTGGCTATCAGCGGGGGGCTTTCGCTAGAGAGATTACAGGCTCAGGGTAAACTTATTGATGCTATCAATGACGAAACTGATGGCTTTCATATATTTAAAGGCTCGGAAGTGGATATTTTAAAAACTGGTGAACTGGATTTTCCTGATCCGGTTTTAAAAGACCTGGATGTAGTGATCGCTTCAGTTCACAGTCATTTTAAACTGGAGCCCGGGCAGCAGACCGAACGCATAATTGAGGCGGCCAAGAATGAACATGTTGACATAATCGGGCATTTAACCGGACGGCTTTTAAGCCGCAGGAGCGGATATGAAATTGCCGTGGACGATATTATTGAGGTCTGTGCCCGCTGTGATACGGCATTGGAGATTAATTCCCACCCGGACCGCCTGGATATAGACGGAAACATAGCTCGAAAGGCCAAGGCGCGTGGGGTGAAGGTGGCCATCAACAGTGATGCCCACCATAAGAAGGATCTGGATTTGATAAAATACGGCGTTATCACTGCCCGCCGGGGCTGGCTGGAAGCTAAAGATATCCTTAATACTCTGAGTCGGGATGAGTTATGACCAGGGGAGTTGAGATAGCAAGAATAAAGCCATGGATTCTGACTCAATACTAAGGCAGGAGCTCTAAACGGGAGGAATAAAAATGATAGAGTTTGTCCTGCGGGCTGCTGCCATGTATTTTATGGCTTTATTGATGGTGCGGGTGTTGGGAAAAAGGGCCTTGGGTGAGCTGGGGCCTTTTGATTTTGTGGTAATGACCGGGGTAGGTCACACCGTGGTATCAATAGCCTTGGATAAACAGCTACCTTTTTATGAAGGCATCATAATACTGGCCACCCTGGCAGTATTGGAATACATGATGAGTTATGCCGCCCTCAAGAGCCATAAACTTTCCAACCTGATCAACGGCAAGCCGGTTCTCCTAATTGATAAGGGGCGTATCATAAAAAGCAATCTTGCCCGGGAAAAATTCAATGTGGACGATCTCTTGCAGGAATTGCGCAAACAGGGGATTCGCGACATTGATGAGGTGGACAAAGGAACGCTTGAATCCTGCGGGGGATTCAGCGTTATTTTGAAGGAAGAGGACGAACCTGTTTCACTGCGCGATCTGGGACTAAAACCAGTGAGGCGTAATGAGATTCCTACCAGCGGCTCCTGGTCCCGGGGGGATTTTTTTACCCGTCAGAAACAGGAATCAATTCAGGATGAGGGTTTTATGCTGGAAGAGGTTTTGGCTAAAATAGAAGAGCGGCTGGATCTTATATATAATAAAGTGGAATCCCTGGAGAGAAATAATAAAAAAATAGAGGCGGATTAACGCCGATTCATTATAAAAAACAGACGCGGAACCCGCGGAATTTATTAAAGTCTTCTTCCGCGTTCTTCCTTCTAAATTCCCTGAATTCCGCGTCAAAAAACTAGGAAACCGTAGGACTATTTTTATTCTTGGTTGCGGCCTTGGGGTCCATAACCTGTTAATTAAAAAATAGACGCCCTCTTCGAGGACAACTGATGCTCGTTATACTCGCAATTAAGGGTGCAGATTGACGCCGATTTTATTTTGAAAGTATAATGCAGAAAGCCATTAGACGGAACATATAATCTGGTTTTAACAGGAGGTTTATTATCGTTGGAATTACTGGCGCCGGCCGGTGGCTGGGATGCCCTGGTGGCAGCAATAGAAAATGGAGCCGATGCTGTATACATCGGAGGCAGAGATTTTAGCGCCCGCCAGGGGGCGGAAAATTTTGACCGGGAAGAGATAGCCAATGCTATTGAATTTGCCCATATCAGGGAACGGAAAATTTACGTAGCAGTTAACACCTTAATTGATGACAGCGAGTTTAATCAAGCGCTTGACTATATCCATGAGCTGTATCAGCTGGCGGTTGACGCAGTTATAGTCCAGGATTTGGGTCTCCTGTATGCATTAAGAAAGGTAATGCCGGCCCTTCCGGTTCATGCCAGTACCCAGATGACCATACATAATGTATCTGGGGTAAAATATCTGCAGGAGCTGGGGGTCAAGCGGGCAGTTCTGGCCCGGGAGTTAAGCGGAGAGGAAATCAGACAGATTAAGCAGGCCGTGCCGACCCTGGAACTGGAGATATTCGTGCACGGGGCATTATGTTTTTCCTACTCCGGACAATGTCTCTTCAGCAGTATGGTGGGAGGGAGGAGCGGCAATCGCGGCCGCTGCGCCCAAGCCTGCCGCCTGCCCTATGAGCTGTATTCTTCCCGGTCGGCAGTTCCTGTCCAAAGGCAGGACGGGGGGAGGTACGTACTCAGCCCGGCCGACCTGTGCCTGATAGAATATCTGGCTGATATCAGAGACAGGGGAATAACTTCCCTGAAGATTGAAGGACGGATGAAACGGCCGGAATATGTGGCAGTTGTAACCCGCTCTTACCGTGAAGCCCTGGATTCTTTGGAACAGAACCATCCCCGCCGGGATTTTGATAAACTGAAAAGGGATATGCTGCAGGTTTTTAACCGCAATTTCTCCAGCGGCTATTACCGGAGCGAACGCAGAGGGTTTTTGAGCAGCAAAAGACCTAACCACCGCGGCGTTTATGTGGGACGGGTCCTGCAGCAGGAGCAGAGTGGACTGACGCAGCTGAAACTAAGCGAGCAGCTGGGCCTGGAGGATGGCATTGAAGTTTGGGTGGCCCGGGGTAAAAATCCGGTAGCCTATGTCCGGGATATGAAAGCCGGCGGCCGGAGTGTAAGCAATGCGGCCCGGGGCGATGTAGTGGAGCTGAATATCCAAGGCCGGGCTGCAGCCGGAGACCGGGTATTTAAGATCTATGACGCCTCGCTTTTGGGAAACGCGGCCCGGAGTGCCAGAGAATACAGCAGCGGAAAAATCGAAGTCGACGCCGAGGTGGTAATGAGCCCGGGAGAAGCGGCCCAAATCACTTTTAGGGACAAGAGGGGGAACCAGGCTCAGGTGTTCAGTCAAAGCCCGGCTCAGGTTGCCGAGAAGCATGGCCTGGATGAAGCCCACTTGCGCGATAAACTGGGCCGGCTGGGCAATACGCCCTTTACCCTGGCCAATTTAACCTTGATAAGTTCGGGAGAATTAATGATTCCCCTCAGCGAGTTGAACGATGCCCGGCGACGGGCGGTAGAGCAGCTGCGGGCTGCGTATCTTAAACCTTATCAATATCCGGCCCTGGAAAAAAACTATCGGGAATTTTATCGGCAGTATGTACCCTCGCCGGCAAAACCGAAAAAAAACGCAATACATGATGCTGCTTGCTTAAGTATAATGGTAAGCGGGGTGGACGAAGCCCGCGCCGCCATGGATGCCGGCGCCGACCGGATTTATATTGGACTGGAAGGCCTGGGGCAGGCTCGGCCGGCATCTATAAAGTCTCTGGCTGATTTGACAAACCAGGCCCGATCCAGAGAATGTGAAATTATCCCCTCTCTTCCCCGTATTCAAAAACCGGGGGAAGAAAAAGAATGGGAAGGACTTTTACAGCTTTCCTGTGATACTATAATGGTTGGGAACCTGGGCAGCCTGAAATGGGCCCGGGACAGGAAATTATCCGTACGGGCAGATTACAGCCTGAATGTATTCAACAACATTACCTTGAACTATCTGCTTAATATAGGGGCGCAAAGTGTATGCCTGTCACCGGAACTGAACTTCAAACAGCTGCAGGATTTAAGACCGCTGGATAAAGCTGAAGTACTGGTACAGGGGGAGTTGATCCTTATGCTTTCCCAGTTCTGTATTTTACGGGCTCTGCTGGGTAATGAAGAGGGCAAATGCCCGGCCTACTGCCGCCAGGATGATTACCGTATACGGGATGACAAGGGTTACGAGTTCCCGCTTATGGGGGATAGTGATTGCCGGTTTTACCTCTTTAATTCCCGTACTCTCTGCCTGCTGGATGATTTGGAGAAGGTGCTGGCCCTGGGGATAGGAAGTATAAGAATTGAAGCCCGGCGGCAAACCGCCCCCCAGGTAGGGGGAATAGTTGCGGTTTATCGCCAGGCTTTGAACGAGCTGCGGGCCGGAATCAAACCTGATTATAACAGACTCAAAAGCCAACTGCTGGAATTGAGTCCTTCGGAATTTACCAAATGTCATTATTATCGAGGGGTATTATAACTAATGAATAAAGACAGCCTGATAAAACTTGAATTCGACAAGATCCAAACCCAATTGGCTGAGTTTGCCTATAGTGATGGCGGCAGAATAAAAGCTCAGGCCCTGGCCCCTTCGAATGATGAAACCGAGATACGCCATTGGCTGGATGAAACCGGAGAAGCTATGGAAGCTCTGCGTTTCGGAGATACCGGTTTTTTAAGCGAGCTGCAGTTGTTGGATCCTTACCTGGGTAAAGCCCGGGCGGACGGTATCCTCTATCCGGCGGAGCTGTACCAGGTACAAAGGGCTCTAAATGCCGGCCGGGCGGCGAAGCAATATGCAGCCAGCGAAAAATACCCTTCTTTAGCTCAATTGCTGGCGGGGGTGCAGGAAAATCCCGCTCTGGAAAAGCAATTACGAGCGGCTTTAAGCGCAGAAGGGGAGTTGCGGGATGACGCTTCTCCCGCTTTAAGAAATATCAGAAATCAGATCAATACCAGCCGTAACCGCATTCGTGAATATCTGCAGGATTTTGTCCGCTCCGGGAATAACCAGAAGCTTCTGCAGGACGCCATTGTTACCGAAAGAGACGGCCGTTACGTGGTTCCGGTCAGACAGGAATACCGCTATGAGGTAAAAGGAATCATTCATGACGAATCAGCCAGCGGGGCTACCGTTTTCATAGAACCTCTGGCCGTGGTCGAGCATAATAACCGTATCCGCGGTCTGCAGATGGAAGAAAAACGCGAAATCGAAAAAATTTTACGGGAACTCACTCGGGCGGTAGCAATTTTTGCAGATGATCTCGCTGCTAATATGAAAATCCTGAGCCGGCTTGATTTAATATTCGCCCGCGCCCGTATGGCCTATAAACAGAACGCTTTCCGGCCCCGGATCAATTCTCAGGGCATAATCGAAATAAGACGCGGACGTCATCCCTTGCTGGGAGAAAAGGCGGTTCCGGTGAATATTGAACTGGGAAAAGCTTTCGATATCCTGGTCATAACCGGACCCAATACGGGCGGCAAAACGGTGGCCTTAAAGACCCTGGGCCTGCTTACCCTGATGACTATGTGCGGTATGTTTATCCCGGCCCGGGAAAACAGTTCGGTTGCTGTTTTTAAATCAATCTATGTGGATATCGGTGACGAGCAAAGCATAGAACAATCACTGAGCACGTTTTCTTCCCATATGAAAAATATAATCAGGGTTTTGGAAGAGGTTGATGATCATTCCCTGGTTTTGCTGGATGAACTGGGAGCAGGCACTGATCCGGTTGAAGGAGCCGCCCTGGCCCGGGTGATTCTGGAAGAACTCAGAAGCAAGAAAGTACGAGCTCTGGTTACCACCCATCAGAGTGAGCTGAAAAAATATGCTTACCAGAATCAAAGGGTGGAAAATGCTTGTGTGGAATTTGACCCGATCAATCTCAGACCTACCTACGAATTGACCATAGGTATGCCGGGACAGAGCAATGCCTTTCAAATAGCGAAGAAATTGGGGCTAAAAGCATCGCTGGTAAAACGAGCCCAGGAACTGGTCCCACAGAACGAAATGGAACTGGGCAACATGATCCGCCAGTTGAAAGAGAGCCGCCAGGCTTATGAAGATTCTTTACGCGCCGCCGAAGCTCTGCAGGGTGAACTGCTGCAGCAAAAGGAAATTCTGGAGATGGAAAAGGTCAGATATGAGCAGGAAAAGAGAGAGGTTCTGGCCCAAGCCCGGCAGGAGGCGGAGGACTACTTGCGCCTGATCAAAGATGAAGCGGCAGAAGCCATTCAGGATTTAAAGAAATTATTAAAGGAACAGGATAAGCCTCCCAAGTGGCATGAAGTTGAAAAGAAACGCCAAAGGCTAAAACAACTGGAACAGGATGTACGGCTGGAATTCGAGCCCGAAGGCGGAGAAAACGAAGAGATAAGAGTCGGCGATTATGTTCATGTCAAAGATATCGACCAAAAAGGCCATGTCTTGGAAGTCCCCAACAGCCAGGGGGAAATGTTGGTGCAGGTAGGTATCCTGAGGTTAAATGTAAAACAAGCCCAGGTAAGTAAAACTCAATCCCCGGAAGAGGCTAAAATCAAGTGGCGCAATCAGACTTATCTGGAGAAGGCTCAACACATCAGCAAGGAGATTGATGTCCGGGGCCTGATGGCCGAGGATGCCCTCCTGACCGTTGACCGGTATCTGGAAGATGCCAATCTGGCAGGTCTGGATTCGGTTCGGGTTATCCATGGCAAAGGAACCGGAGCCCTGCGCAAAGCTTTGCGCAATTATCTGAAGGATCACCGCTATGTCAAGGCTTTCCGGGATGGCCTCAGAGAGGAAGGCGGACATGGAGTTACCGTGGTAGAACTGAATTAGTTCCCCTGGCCTGGGACTGGGACCATACTCATAAGGTATCGGCAGGTACTAAAATAGTAGGTGGAAAACTCTGATTAGTTATAACGTGGAGTTGGGATGCCTAAATATTCCGTCGCCAAGACTCCGCTTGGGCAACACCAACTGCTTGTCTCGCGTCTGCAGGGTGACGTTCCAATTCGCATCCGTGCTCAATGTCACTCGAGCCCCATCCGTGGGGCTCGCCCCCTTCCGCTGCTTCGCCTTCGCAGGGTGATGCTCCAGGCTCCGTCTGACGGCTTCTGCATATTTATGCATCCCAACAGAGTTGTTATACTTTCAATTATTGTTTAGCGGTCCAGAAAGTCATTTATGACCTCTTTCGGCTTCTTGCTTTTTATCTGGTGATCGGGCAGGTTACAATCAGGAATACTGGTCCCCGCCGGCAACTCGACTTTTTGAATATACATGTCGGGGCAGCCGCCGCTGTGCAGAGGATCGGAGAATCTGGCCCGATATATTTTTCCCTCATGCCGGGGGTCAGTGCAGATATAGACCTCTCCTCCGGCAGAGGGGTCATACTTATTATTATTCAGATCTATCAGCGGCGCCTGAGTATGAATATCACACTTTTCCGTAGGAATCTCCGGAGGATTTCCATCATCCCCAGGTTTAGAGGGGGATAAAACTTGGGGATTAGGACAGTACTTGCCAGCCAGTTTGCCTGATTCCGGACAAATATAGATAAGCTCATGCAACTGGTCACAGGTTTCATCCGGCAGAAAACGCTTGGCACAATAATCGGAGATAACGTCAGGGCAACTTTCCGACGGCCGCTTGCCCGAGAGGGAACAAACCGTTGTCTTAGTAATACCCGCCGGCATCTTTCGAGCCGTAAACTTTTTATCCTGATGGGCCTTCTGTAAAACTGCCCGGAACAGGCGAGCCGGATAGCCGCTGCCGGATTCGCCGCTCATGGCATGGTCACTGTCGTAACCCATCCATACGGCAGCGGCATAACCTGGGGTAAAGCCGCAGAACCAGGAGTCCTTATGTTCTTCGGTGGTACCGGTCTTACCGGCAGTAACCACGCCGGGGACCCTGCCGTTGGTACCGGTTCCGGCATTACACACCGTTTGCAGCATATCGCTCATCAACCAGGCGGTTTCTTCTGTCATTACCCTTTTATCCTCGGGTTTATATTGATAGATTTCCAAGCCCTGGGCGTCGACGATCCTGGTAATAAAATGGGGCTTGCTGTAAACTCCTCCATTGGCAAAGGCGGCATAAGCCGCTGTCATCTGTACCGGCGTTGCCCCCCGGGTCAATCCTCCCAGCGACAGGGGGGAAAGGCTAAGATCATTGGTACCGGGGGAGTCCACCAGCTGCAGGCCCAGGGAACGGGCAAAATCGAAACTCTTCCTGATACCTACCTGGTCCAGCATCTGGACTGCGTAAACATTGATTGACCACTGGACGGCAGTACGCATGGGAATAAGGCCCCGGTATTTGCCGTCATAGTTGTGCGGAGTCCATACCGTATTTCCTATTTTAAAGGAAACCGGAGCATCGTTTAAAACATAGAAGGGCATATAGCCATTTTCCAGAGCAGGAGCATAAACCGCAATCGGCTTTATGGATGAGCCGGGCTGGCGATAAGCGCTGGTGGCCCGGTTGAATCCACGTTTACGCTCGTAGCTGCGTCCTCCGATCACCGTCTTTACTTCACCGGTGGCATGGTCAATAACCACCATGGCTGACTGAACAGTATTGCCTCCTTTATTCTCTTTGGGGAAATTAGCCGGGTTGGAATACAGCTCTTCCGCATATTGCTGCAGGTCGGTATCCATAGCGGTATATATTCTCAGCCCTCCCCGATAAACCGCATTATTAGGGTCGGAACTGAGCTTTTTACTGCCCAGGATATCTATGGCTTCATCTATAACCGAATCAATATAATATCCATATCTGGTGTTGGCATTGGTCGCTTTTTTGAATACCAGCGCTTCCTGGCTGGCAGCCTGAGCCTGGGCGGCGTCGATATAACCGCACTTAAGCATATTGTTCAATACCATTTCCTGACGCTTTTTGGCCCGGTCATAATATTGAAAAGGATTATAAGCATTGGGGCTCTGAGGTAATCCTGCCAGCAGAGCACATTCGGCCAGATCTAATTGCTCAACATTCTTGCCGAAATAGGTATTGGCCGCAGCCTGAACTCCATAAGCGCCGGCGCCGAAGTTTATTTTATTCATGTACATGGAAAGTATTTCATCTTTGGAATAAGCTGATTCGAGCTTAAAAGCGATTATAATTTCCTTTAACTTACGTTCCCAACGTTTATCAAAAGAGAGAAAGGCATTACGTGCCAGTTGCTGGGTTATGGTGCTGGCCCCCTGGCCGGTTAGATCCCTGGACTGAATATTATAGAAAACCGCGCGGGCTATACCCTTAAAGTTCACCCCGTGATGCTTATAAAAATCTTGATCTTCGGTAGCGATAAAAGCATTGACAAGATCCTGCGGCACTTTGTCCAACTTGACCTCAGTCCGGTTTTCTTCAGCATGGAGTCGGGCTGCTATTTGTTCTTCATCATCATAGAGCAGAGTTGTCTTAGCACCTGATAGTTGCTGCGGATCCCAGGCCGGTAGTTTGCTGGCGGTAAAAATCACCAGGCCCAGTGCACTGCCTACAAACATAAACAGGAGCACAATAACAACTGTTAATAGAGCCTTTTTTTTAGATTTTTTAGATTTTTTAGATTTTTTAGATTTTCGGGATTGTGGGTTAGTGCTTACCATATAAGAAATATGCCTCCTGGATAAATTATGATTAGATTATTTGACAAAGCTGCACTTATCTCCTGCAAAGTACAGGTTTTCAATACTATATATGCCTTTATAGCTCTAATTATTGCACACCCTTTCAAGCATATGCTATCATTTTTTAAAGCAAGGAGGTTATCAAGTGAGTAAAAACGTAGATGTTAAGGTAAATGAACAGATGCAGCTCATTCGTCGTGGGGTAGCTGAGATAATACCGGAAGAAGAGCTAAAGCAGAAGCTCTATCGGTCGATTAAAGAAAACCGTCCGCTCAGGGTAAAACTGGGATTGGATCCTACCGCCCCCGATATTCATCTGGGGCATACCGTGGTGCTGAACAAATTACGTCAGTTTCAGGATTTAGGCCATGAGGTGCATCTGATTATAGGCGATTTTACCGGCAGAATTGGTGACCCCAGCGGTAAATCCGAAACCCGCAAACAGCTGACCGAGGAAGAGGTACAGGTCAATGCGGCCACTTACCAGGAACAGATATTTAAGGTCCTGGACCGGGATAAAACCATAATTCATTTTAACAGCGAGTGGCTGATGCCGTTAAACCTGGTAGATGTTTTGAATCTGACCGGAAAATATACCGTAGCGCGGATGCTGGAAAGAGATGATTTCGAAAAACGCTATAAAGAAGGGCTGCCTATCGGAATCCACGAATTTTTATATCCCCTGATGCAGGGTTACGATTCGGTAGCCCTTAAAGCTGATGTCGAGATGGGCGGAACGGATCAGAAGTTTAACTTGCTGGTGGGCAGAAATCTGCTCAAAGAATATGGGATGGAACCTCAGATAGCCCTGACCATGCCTATTCTTGAAGGTACTGACGGAATACAGAAAATGAGCAAGAGCCTGGGAAATTACATAGGAGTAAACGAAGATCCCAATGAGATGTTCGGTAAGACTATGTCAATCCCGGACGAATTAATCACTCGCTACTTTGAACTCGTTACCATGGTTGCGCAGGACGAGATTGACAATATGCAAAAGGCTATGCAGGAAGGTACTGCCAACCCCCGGGATATAAAAATGCGCCTGGCCCGTGAGATTATAGCTATTTATCACAGTCAGGAAGAGGCCCAAAAGGCTCAGGAGAGATTTCAACTGGTATTTTCCCAGCGTGATATACCGGAAGATATTCCCGAAGTTACAGTAAAAGAAAAAGAATTGTGGTTACCCAAATTCCTGCACGAACAAGGTATGGTGGACTCCACCAGTGACGGACGGCGTATGCTTAAACAGGGTGCGGTAAAGATCAATGGCGAAAAATATGAAGAAGAAAATATAAAAACAGAAAACGCAATGGTGGTACAGGTGGGCAAGAGGAAATTTATTCGTTTACTGCTTAAATAAAGGTTAAACCCGGGTTATATCCCGGGTTTTTTAATACCCTTTTTCAACTTGCTTAAGTGCTTTCGCCATTTCATCCATATGCCCCTCAAAGAATATAGCCTGGCCTCTGACATCAGGGTAATCCAGGGAAAGCAGTTTTATAAAGGTAAAGCCCATCTCTTCCAGGCTCTGGCGGTCAGTATGGCGGATAAGGGCTATCTGTTCATCACTGACTTTTTTGGCGGCACAGTATACATCCTTACCTTTCGCATTGGCCAGGGCAGTGGCTACCAGGGTCCGCATCGCTATCACTCCCGTATGTTAGAAATTTTGCTTGCACGCATATCTTTTATTGTACCTGTTGAATTCAGAGGGAGCAAGTTAAGACTGCTTAAAGCATCCATTCATACGGTATGCGGGTCCTCTGGGGGTCGAGATGGCGGTGGTGATCAACCAGTAAATCAAACAGATGTCCGGCATCAATCGCTACCCGGCCCATTCTCTCAGCAGTTGCCGGGCACAGGATTTTAGCGGCAATACCGGCCGCCATCAGGGCAATATCAAAAGAGTGACGGGAAATTGCCGCCATAGTCTCATCAATATTATTCAGGCCTACCGGTTTTATGACTCCGCTTATCCTGAGCCCTTGCGGTCCCATAAGTTCCGCCAGTTCTCCCGCCCGATTGCCCACCAGCAGAACCTCGGGTCTATAACCGGGAGGAAAAGAATAGCGCTGGGCTATCTGGGGATAATTGCCGGGAAAAAGAATGCGATTCATCCATCCGGAAGTGTAGAGCAGATAATGGAGGGCAGAATCGCCAAATTGCATCTTTTCCGGGTTCAGGTTCAGCAGCTGGAATTCTTCCAGCAAAACCGTTTGAAAGCCTTCCACCAATTTCAGATGAGCCCGGGAGCGCCCGGGGCGGTTTCTTACCGGTATGCCTATAAGACTGGCGGACTTTACTGCCTGGGCCAACTGGTCCCGAACCTGCAAATCGGGATAATCGACTCCGGAAGTGTGCATCATATCTCTCCACCGGACAACTTCATTATTATCTCCCTTGCCCAGAAGCGGGTCCCGGCAGAGTTCCGCCATTAAATCCCCCCAGGCGGGAACATTTATACTGGTGGGGAAAACGGTATCCTGAGCCAGAGTTAAAATCTCCGCGTCCCCCAGGCGAATAATGGAAAAGCCGCGTTGCTCCCGCAGCGCCTGCAGGATTTTATCAGCCACTTGGTCGACTGTCATTACCTTAGATTCCAGTTCCTGGCGTTTCCGGACCAGGGCTAATCTTTTTTCGTCCCGGATTATTTCACGCGATCCTGAATAATAGCTGATGTCATTAACACCCGCTATGGGTGGATTTAATACTGTTCCCTTGATGCCACTGATACCAGCCGTTGGCGGATTTAATACCGTTTCCCGGGGCGACGGCTGATAATTGCCTAAACCGCTAATTCTCACATTGGAGCGGTATCTTATTTCGGGCATAATATACCCTCCTTCTGGTTGCATATACTTACAGCAGTCCCATACTATTTTATACATTATCAGCCTGAGCGGTTACTGGCAGGTCACGCCGGAAGAACAGCAATCATATAAATAAGATAAGTGGCAGAGGGAGGGGGATTGACATATAAAAATTCTGGTAACCGGAGGGGCAGGTTTTATAGCCTCTCATTTAAGCGACCATCTGGTGAATAAAGGGCATGAGGTAATAATAGCCGATAATTTAAGTTCCGGCCGGCTTGATTATATCAATTGCCGGGCTAAATTCTACAAGCTGAATATCAAGGATGATAAGCTGGAAAAGGTAATAGCCCGGGAAAAGCCCCAATTTATATATCATTTTGCCGCCCAGGTCAATGTGGCCCGCTCCCAACAGGATCCCGGGTTTGATGCGGATAACAATATCGCAGGTACCCTGAAGATACTGAGCCATGCGCTTAAATATCAAATCAGTAAAGTAATATTTGCTTCCAGTGCCGCTGTTTATGGCAACCCCTTGTACCTGCCCCTGGACGAAAGCCACCCCGCTAATCCGGTTTCTTTTTACGGCCTTTCCAAATATACCGCCGAGTGCTATATAAGAATGTATAACCTGCTGTTGGGGCTGCAATACACTATTCTGAGATTCGCCAATGTTTATGGGCCTCGCCAGCAGGCTGCCGGAGACGGCGGGGTAATAGCCCAGTTCGTCTCCCGTTATACCGGCGGGGAGGATATTATTATTCAGGGCAATGGGGAGCAGACCCGGGATTTCATCTATGTCGGCGATGTGGTCGCCGCTTGCATCAACGCACTGCATCGGGGCGATAATCAGACCTTTAACATCAGTACCGGCCAGGCGGTGTCCATCAATGAATTGGGGGGACTTTTCAACCGCCTTAATCAATCTCATACCCTACCTCTGCACGTTCCCGGGCGGGCAGGCGACATCATGCACAGTCGCCTGGATAATAGTAAAGCCGGGAAAATATTGCTCTGGAGCCCCCGGATAAGCTTAAACCAAGGCTTGGAAAGAACCTGCGGAAAACAAGCTGGGCTGTTGTGACAAAACGAAGGGAAAGGCAGGGAGACTCCGTAAGTTCACCCTGCCTTTGCTGTCCCGTTTCAGTTACTTTTTGATGGGAAAATAAATTTCGGTTACATATTCACTGGGCACAACATTGTCATCACAGCCTTTGATATACAATTCAAAGGGCGGCCCGGCAACGGTATAACCCTCCCTTTCAATCCATTCCATCAGCGCCGTATAGCACGGCGTGAAATCGTCATAGGGCCCGATATGGGTGGCAAAGCAGCAAAGTCCCGGAGCAAGCGTCCGCACCTGCTCGCCGCTGCCGCCCGCTACCTCTACCCCGACTTCAATATCCGTGCATTCATGATTGAATTCCTCATCGTGGTAGACGGACAGAAAAGGCCCGGCAGGTTTCAGCCGATTCTTTTCCAAACCGGCGCATAATGCGCCGAAGGCTTCTTCAAAATCTCGAACACTCATTTTCCGTCTCAGGGAATAGATGGTTTTGGGCTGCGTCTCCACGGTTTTCACCAAATAATTCGCCTGCATTATATTCTCACACCTTTCTATTTTCTCAATGTCCTGCTCCATTTGCAGCAGGATGTGCTGCTGGTCCTTGATTTGCCAAAGGAACTCCTCTTTTTTTGCTTGCAGGAGTTGGGCCAGACGGCCGTTGTCCCTTGTGGCCAGAACAGCGGAAATCTCAGGTAGAGAAAACCGATACCGCTTCAGCTTCGCAATCAGCAGCATGTCCCGAAGCTGAGAGACCTCGTAATAGCGGTAACCCGAGTCCTGACTGACAAATCCGGGCTTGAGCAGCCCGATCTGGTCGTAATAGCGGAGCGTCTTGGCAGACACCCTGCTGATTCTGGAGAATTCTCCGATTGTGAGCATAGAATCACCCTCCGATGGAATTTGAACATGTTCTGATTGGAGTATACGGCTTCCAGTTAGGGCAAAGTCAAGCGCTCATAAACTGTAATCAAATCATCATATTTCCGACCAACATACCCCTAGGACAAATTGCAGCAAAGCGGCTTTCAAAATCCCTTTTGTTTCATCTCTGTAATTGGTGAGAGTATTTTTTGTAAGTATTGAATATTCATTTTATATTCTCCTATTCTTAAAGAATGCAATAGCTAAAAGGGGTCGGCTTACTCGTTTGTATATAGGACTTATTGTAATGTATTCATTCAAAAAATTTTGTATCCACCGATGATAGAATTGCCCAAAATAAGAAAAAGAACCTGTCGCCCTATATCCAATAGGCCGGACGATTGATTCAGAAAATAATAGAACCCGTATTTCAATCGTTTTTGAAACACGGGTTTATCAATTTAGCTTGGTAGCCCCAAGGGGAGTCGAACCCCTGTCTCCGCCGTGAGAGGGCGGCATCCTAGGCCTCTAGACGATGGGGCCAAGTGGCAGCCGGTCAAGGATTCGAACCCTGACGAACTGATCCAGAGTCAGTCGTGCTACCGTTACACCAACCGGCAATAATAAGGGGGCAATTACCCCGCGCGAAAATAATTATAATACAGGGCCAAGGTAATGTCAAAGGTTATTCGTCTGGATTGGATATGAATTTTAGCTGTCAGCCTTTTAATAAAGTATGCTTTAAAGACCGCGAATGTATGCAACAGCATTTTGCAGTCTTTGCCGGCATCTTTCTCGGCCCAGTAATTCCATGATCTCGAAAAGGCCGGGAGTATTGGTGCGGCCGCTTAAGGCCAGGCGGGCAGGATGAATAAGCTCTGCTGCTTTCAGCTGCATAATATCTGCCTGCCGGCGCATCCGGGTCTCAATCAGTTCTGCTTCAAATTGCGGACAATTATCCACCAATTCTATCAGGGCCGTCAAAATATCCACCGCATTAGCCTTACGAAAATGTTTGGCAACGCCTTTGTCATCATAAGCGGCAATATCCTCGCAGAAGTACTCAATTGCGGCCGGGATCTCGTTCAGGGTCTTAACCCGACTGCCAACCAGCCGCAATGCCTGCAGCAAATATCCGCGGGTATAAAGGACCGACCATTTCTTGATCTGATTATCATTGCTGACCAGACTGAGGAGCCTTTCGTTATCGGCTTTACTCAGATAATCGCCATTCATCCAGGTAAGCTTTTCAATATCGTAGACAGCAGGGGAGCGGGAGATATTTCCCAGGTCAAATTCCGCCACCAGCTCATCAAGACTCCAAAAATCACGATCATCACCGCTGGACCAGCCCAGCAGAGCCAGATAGTTTATCAGCGCTTCCGGCAGATATCCCTGCTCCCGGAATTCTTGCACTGAAGTGGCTCCATGGCGTTTAGAGAGTTTGCTCCGGTCAGGAGCAAGAATCATGGAAACATGGGCAAAAAGAGGAGGGGTTAAACCCAAGCTTTCATATATAAGCAACTGCTTGGGAGTATTGGAAAGGTGTTCTTCAGCTCTGATCACATGAGTGATATTCATACTGGCATCGTCTACTACCACCGCAAAATTATAGGTGGGCCATCCATCTGACTTGGCAATTATAAAATCATCCATCAAAGCATAGTTGAATTCCACATCACCGCGGATGAGATCATGCACCACGCATATCCCGTTATCCGGCGCCTTTATTCTTATGACCGGCTTTAAGCCCTGGCTAAGACGCTGTTGAACTTCTTCCGATGTAAGTTCTCTGCATCTGCCGCTATATTTATAATCTCTTTTTCCATTGCGGGCAGCTTCCTTTTCTTGCTGCAACTCTTCGTTACTGCAAAAACAATAATAGGCCGAGCCACTGGCGAGCAACTGCTCCAAATATCGGCGGTAAATAGACAGGCGTTCACTTTGACGATAGGGACCGTAGGAACCCCCCGTTTCCGGGCCTTCATCCCAATTAAGCCCCAACCATTGCAGACCATCAATAATACCTGCAGATGATTCTTTGCTGGAGCGCAACAAATCTGTATCTTCCAGGCGGAGGACAAATACTCCGTTATGCTTACGGGCGAATAACCAATTAAAGAGAGCGGTTCGCGCTCCGCCGATATGTAGGCTGCCGGTTGGACTGGGGGCAAAACGTACCCTAACTTGCTGCAATATCACTCACTCCTTCAAAAAATAGTCTATAACATACAGCCTCAAATTTCAAAGCCAGGAAGGAATCTTCCGCCGGTTTAAATTTTTGATTTTTTATAGCCACTTTGTGCACCAAATACATCTACTTTTCATATATTGGTTAGCGGAGGGGATGTTATGTTTGGCTACAGAAGACGCTGGTGGCTTATCATAATTGTGATTTTTTTAATAGCAATTACTATAATAGCAGACATGAAAATAAAATCCAGTATTCTCCAATTGGCCCGATCCAAGGCTCAGCTGACTGAAACCGCAGCTATTAATCGTATTGTTAACGAACAAGTAGTTAATAACATAGAATATCAGGAACTGGTTACAGTGCATAAAGACGGGCAGGGCAGGATAGTTATGATTCAACCCAATACTATAATGCTAAACCAGATTATGACCCGGACCGTCATTGAGATAGCTGAAGCCAGCGAACAAATGCGGTCCGACAGCATCAGCATTCCGGCAGGACAGTTGCTGGGACCGTCATTTCTGGCTGGTTATGGCCCCAAATTCAGAGTGAAAATAATCCCGGCCGGTGAAGTTCAGGTAAATGTTCTAAACAAATTTGACCAGGCTGGAGTCAACCAAACCAGGCACTTCATATATTTTAGAATCGACAGTAATATAAAAATAGCTGTTCCCTATCTGGACGAAACGATCAAAGTATCAACTGTAATACCGCTGGCAGAAACCATTATTGTTGGAGAGGTGCCTAAAACCTATTTAAACTTTAATGGCAGCGGTAAAGAATCACTTTACCCCTTGATAATGCAAGAATGATGCCACTGTCCAATAAGAGAACAGAAGATATCAATAGTCCGGAAAAAATGATTTGGAATGCTTGACATAGTAAAATCGGCATGATAACATATATTTTGCGCCCGCGAGAGAGGGCGGCAGGCTCTAGATAAAACAGAACAGCAAGGAAAGAAGTGCG
>ENA-UOOM01000623-UOOM01000623.1-fermentation-metagenome-genome-assembly--contig:-NODE-623-length-39376-cov-6.163017_pt1 | contig 39376 bp, 34 predicted proteins | sample MGYA00245781_ERZ724031 | MGnify/ENA primary metagenome ERZ724031 (study PRJEB28704, sample SAMN03018317) | fermentation metagenome | biome: anthropogenic terrestrial biome; feature: soil; material... | reverse complement strand
AATTTCTTTTTAAGTCGCTTTCCATTTTGACAATCCTTTCATAATAACAAAAAAATCATTCTAAACAACAGTTTAGAACGGAATGTGTAAATTTCATTTCGTTTTATTATATTCTTATATGTATCAATAAGTCAATTGTTATTAAATGATAACATACCGAATTTTAATGAAAATGAAATAAAAAACATTTTGTTGTTGACAATTTGATATTACTAGATATATACTTTGTTTTAATAATTTAATAAAATCATCAAGAGTGACGGAGGGATCTGGCCCTGTGAAGTCCGGCAACCAATTTATGAATATGGTGCTAATTCCAGCGGTTTTAAACCGGCAGATGAGGATTTTAGAGACAATGTCTTCCCAATGCCGGGGAAGATTTTTTTATATCGGGAGGTAATTATGAAAATAAAAGATAAATTTAAAGAAAAAAATCCTTTGGTATCATTCGAGATTTTTCCGCCCAAAGCAAATTATCCGGTTGACACAATTTATAATGCAATTGATGAACTATATAACCTGGAGCCTGATTTTATCAGCGTTACATATGGAGCAGGCGGAAGCACAAAAGACAAGACGGTTGAAATATCATCATATATGCAAAATAAATACAATTTGACATCCATTGCTCATGTTACCTGCATATCTTCAACTAAGAATGAAATAGACAATATATTAAATTCCTTAAAAGAAAATAATGTTCAAAATGTCATGGCTTTAAGAGGAGATTATCCGAAAGATTATGTACCGGGCACCCTCCCCGATGACGGATATAAAAATTCAGCGGAGCTTATAGAATATTTTAAAAGAAACTCTGATTTATGTATCGGAGCTGCCTGCTATCCGGAAAAGCATCCGGATGCAAAGGATTTAAATTTCGATATTGATTTTCTAAGAAGAAAAATGAATGCCGGCGCTGATTTCTTAGTAACTCAAATGTTTTTTGACAATGAATTATTTTATGATTTTTATGACAAATCACAGAAAAAAGGAATCAATTTACCTATAATAACCGGGATTATGCCAATACTTAATAAAAGGCAAATAGACACCATAATAAATCTTACCGGAAATTCAATACCTAAGAAATTCAGAAGGCTATTAGAAAAATACGAAAGCAATCCCGAAGCTTTAAAAGAAGCAGGAATGTCTTATGCGGTCAGTCAGATAATTGACCTGTTATCCTGGGGAGTTGACGGCATCCATATTTATACAATGAATAAACCCTCCACCGCAAGAAAAATTTTAGGCAGTATTGCTGCCATCAGGAGTGTGTTGACGAATGAGTGTAAGACATCTTAATAATGATTCAACCAAAATAGATAAGACTGAAGCTTTAAGGTATTTGGGATACAAAAATAAAAAAATTGATGAAGAAACCGATAAATTACTTAATGAATCAATAGCTGAATTGCAAGAAATAAGCGAGCTGAAATATGTTTACGAAATTTTTGACATTAAAAAAGAAAACAATAGCATTAATTTTGAAAACATAATAAATATAAAATCAAATGATTTATGCAATCTTTTTAAGCATTGTGATAAATCTGCAATAATGGCTGCAACTATCGGTTTTGAAGCAGAAAAAAGAATTAAATATTACAGCGTGTCAAATTTATCTAAAGCTGTTGTGTTTGATGCCTGCGCAACCTCCTGTATCGAAGCTCTGTGTGATATTGCAGAAGCTGAAATTAAGGCAATTGCCGCAGAAGAAAACTGTAATATTACATTCAGATACAGTCCCGGTTACGGTGATGTTCCCATTTCGCATCAAAACGAAATACTGTCTGCATTAAATGCGCAAAAGCTTATTGGCCTTACAGCATCGGATTATTCGATCCTAATACCTAAAAAATCCGTGACAGCTTTTATAGGCTTTGATAAGAGCAATAAAATTCATAAAAAATCCTGCTTAAATTGTAACCTTTTTGGCAATTGCAGATTCCAAGGAAGGAGTAAAACCTGTGATAAATAAATTAGATAAATTTTTATTCTTTGACGGCGCTATGGGCACCATGCTTCAAAAAAACGGATTAAAAACCGGTGACTTGCCGGAAGAGTTAAACATAACGAATCCTGAAGTCATTTACAATATACATAATGAGTATTTAAATGCAGGTTCAAATATTGTCACCACAAATACATTCGGTGCAAACAGGTTGAAATTGAAAAATTCATCATATACGGTTGAAGAAATAATAACTGCCGCTGTAAAAACCGCAAGAAAATCAACTGAAGGTTTGGAAGAAAAATATGTTGCATTAGATATAGGGCCCATAGGAACTCTCCTATCCCCTTTGGGCACTCTTAGTTTTGAAGAAGCTTACGATATATTTAAAGAGCAAATAATTATAGGAGTAAATGCAGGAGCAGATATTATTTTAATTGAAACAATGACCGATATATATGAATTAAAATCGGCAATTCTTGCGGCTAAGGAAAACTCTGTTCTCCCCGTGTTTGTTACTATGTCCTTTCAAGATAACGGACGTACCTTTACCGGCACTGATGTTGCTACATTCGTAGCAGTTGCGGAAGGTTTAGGTGTTGATGCGCTTGGAGTTAACTGCTCCTTAGGACCTAAACAGCTGCAGCCCATAATTGATGAACTGTTAAAATACAGCTCTATACCAATTATTGTGCAGGCAAATGCAGGACTGCCTAAATATCGCAGCAACAATACATATTATGATATTAATCCTGATGAATATAGCCGTGAAATCAGTATTATGGCTAAAAAAGGTGCTGCAATAATTGGAGGATGCTGCGGAACCACTCCCGAATATATTAAAAGTCTTATAAATGCATTAAATGGATTGAATCCTCTGAAAATTACTAAAAAACATTTTACAACGGCGACTTCATCTTCAAAAACAGTTTTTTTAGGTGAGGAGGTCAAAATAATCGGCGAAAGAATTAATCCTACAGGCAAAAAAAGACTGAAGGAAGCCTTGAGAGAAAACAATCTTGATTATGTTATAAGAGAAGCCATTTCACAGCAGGACAGCGGGTCTGATATATTAGATATAAATGTGGGACTTCCGGATATTGACGAAAAAGAAATGATGAAAAAAACAATTGCCGAGGTGCAAAGTGTTGTTTCTCTGCCCCTCCAAATCGACAGTTCTAATTATGATGTTATTGAAGCTGCAGCAAGAATATATAATGGGAAACCCATAATTAATTCGGTAAACGGCAAGAAAGAAAGTATGGAGAGAATATTTCCCATTGCGAAAAAATACGGTACTTTAGTTGTAGCTTTAACCTTAAATGAAGAAGGTATTCCCACAACATCTGAAAAAAGGCTGAAGATAGCCTCGAATATTATTGAAACTGCCAAGCAATACGGTATACCGAAAGAAAACATTCTTGTAGACCCCCTTGTACTTACGGCTTCCGCAGAGCAGGCAGCTGTAATGGAGACACTTAAGGCAATTCCTTTGATTAAATCGAAATATAATGTAAAAATAGTTTTGGGAACCAGCAATGTATCCTTTGGCTTGCCAAACAGAAAGTTATTAAACACCGCCTACCTTGCCATGGCATTAGGCTTTGGATTAGATGCTCCCATTACCGATTCAACCAATGAAGCTTTAATGGATGTAATAAGGTCATATAAAGTATTGGCTAATCAAGATAAGGACAGTAAGGAGTATATAAAAGCTTACGGCAATATAGTTACTGAAAATGCAGCAATCGCTTCGGAGACAGACTTAAAGGAAATAATAATTAAAGGCTTAAAGGAAGAAGCTAAAAAGGTTTCTTTTGATATGCTTAACAGATATGATTCTATTGAAATAGTAAATGAGTTCATGATACCTGCATTGGATATTGTAGGTGAAAAATATGAGAGACAGGAAATATTTCTGCCTCAGCTCATAAGAAGCGCCGAAACATCCAAAGCAGTATTTGAAACAATAAAGGAAAAGTCAGCAAAGGGCATTGAAATAACCGACAGCAAAAAAATACTGCTTGCAACCGTTAAGGGAGATATACACGATATCGGAAAAAATATCGTAAAACTTATTCTTGAAAATTACGGCTACAAAATTATCGATTTAGGCAAGGATGTTGATATGGAAAAAATTGTTGAAACAGCTGTTAAGGAAAAAACAAGTTTGGTAGGTTTAAGCGCTTTAATGACTACAACGGTAAAGAATATGGAATATACCATTGAAGCATTAAAAAAAGAAATTCCGCAAGTAAAAATTATGGTTGGCGGTGCAGTATTAACACCGGATTATGCATCTAAAATCGGTGCGGATTACTACTCCAAGGATGCAAGAGGAGCCGTAGATATAGCTAAAAAAGAATTTAGGTAATTCTTATTGACAACCCTAATTTTGAATATACCCACCAAGCGTACAACCTTCGTCATTCTGAGTGTGAGCGGAGAATCTCATCTTTTAAAAACCAAGATCCTTCGCTGCACTCAGGATGACAAATCCAAGCGTATTCAGAGGATTCAGGGGACGGACCTTTGAGTGATAATTCAAATCATTCAAAGGTCCGTCCCCTGAGTTTCCTATAGTGCCTATTCGCACTCATAAAGGAGTTTATGCTCCCCATCAGCTATTAAAAATATTTTTTCTATTTCTTCATCAACTAAATTCTCGACATTTCCTGCATACTTAATTCTGGCACTGATACTGCAATTAGAACTTAATATTCGAGGCACGGGCATAAGCTCACATTGAATATTATTCTTCTTGCATTTCCTGTCAAACTTAATAGCGCCTGAATGTGTAAAAAACATAATAGTATATTCCATACTTACTTCTTTGCTTCAATGATGAAAATATCTTCTTCTTCCTTTATTGAAACAGTATATCCTGCATTCTTCAGAAATCTTTCAACATTCCCTTTAGCTGTATTGTTATCTACTATTACATCCAATCCTTCAGGATTCTCTTCCAATGATTTTTTTGTCATCAATACAGGCTGAGGACAGCTCATGCCACATGTATCTATTCTTTTCATCAAATTATCCTCCTATTAACTATTTGCTTTTGATAAATTATTTTTCGCTTTTATCAAGCTTTCCGAATTCAAATATGAAACTATTCCTAAAAATATAAAGCATATAATTACTGCAATTTTACCGTTTGAAGTTGCTCCCGCAGCGCTTGAAGCCAACCCGAAATTATGAGCTATGGCAGCTCCTACAATCATTCCAATTACAGTAATAACAGAGTCGGTATTTCCTTCTCCCGAAAGAATCAATTGTCTGAAAGGACATCCGCCTAACAAGACCGAGCCCCAGCCTACTACTGCCATACCCAAGAAATTCCAAAGAGCATCCGTATGAGCTACAGGTTGTCCCTCAAATCCAAGATTAAAGAATCCGAATATTAAATTTCCGATAAAGCCGAAAACTATTATGGAAATAAATCCGAGCAAAAGATATGAATCCTTGAAAAGAATCATATCACGAGTTCCGCCGACCATGCACAATCTTGTTTTTTGCCCTAAAGCGCCTACTATTAAGCCTGCAATCAGCGATATTGCTATAGGTGCCGCCATGGAGCCGGGACCCTTTTCACTGAAAAATATGAAAGCGGGTGAAGCAACAAGAAGAACCAAAAGCCCAACATTAACTGCCGGAAAAATATATCCCTCCGACTTGGTTATTTTGTAGCTTCTTTTAAGGCTAAAGCCTTTGTTCAAGAATATAACTCCAACATAAATTCCCGCCACAAAACCTGCAATTCCAAATAATGCATTTAAATCACCGCCTGCAAGCCTCAGCATCATTCTTAAAGGACATCCCAAAAACATCAGTGCTCCTATCACTACCGACATTCCAAGCATGAATCTTGTAAATGGCGAAGAGCCGCCTTTTGTTTGAAATTCTTTGTTTTTTAAGGAAATAAAAAATGCTCCCAACACCAAGCCTATAATTTCGGGTCTGATATATTGAACTACTTCTGCCCTATGTAATCCGATTCCTCCTGCTATATCCCTTAAAAAACAAGCTATGCAAAACCCCATATTCGCAGGATTTCCAAAATATACAAGCAATACCGATATTATTCCGATTAATCCTCCTGCAATAATAATTCCTTTTTTGTCGTTCATTCAAACATCCTCCCTATAAAATAATAATTAATTAAAATATTAACAATAATTATATTATGAACAATTGCATTAAACAATCTGTATAAAATTTTAAAATACTTGAATCCCCAACTATTAGATTAAGTTATTCAATCCAAAAAATAAACATATTAAAGGTTATATTATGAAAAACATTATTACAGCATATGAAAATTATATTTGAATAAATATATGACATATGTTAAAATACAAGCAGAGTTTCCTTCAAAATATTAGTAAATACATTAGTAAGTACCACCCATTAATTTTAAGGAGCAATGCTATGAAATATGTTTACTTGGACAATGGTGCCACATCTTATCCCAAGGCACCCGGTGTTGCGGAAAGCATGTCTGATTATATTTTATATGTAGGAACAAACGTTAACCGCGGAGCATACAGCTCTTCTTACGAGGCTGAAAATGTTGTATATGAAACTCGAGAGCTTCTATGCGAATTGTTTAATTTTAATAAACCTGAAAATGTTATTTTTACTAAAAATATAACTGAAAGTATGAATGTTTTGATTAAAGGCTTACTAAAAGAAAATGATCATGTTATAGTATCATCCATGGAACACAATGCGGTTATGAGACCTTTGAACTCATTTAATAATAAGATTGAATACACTAAGGCTATATGCAATAAATCAGGTGAACTGAGTATTGATGATGTGGAAAGCTCAATCAAGACAAATACCAAGGTCATAATAATGACTCATGCTTCAAATGTGTGCGGTACTGTTTTAGACTTGGAAAAAGTAGGACAACTCTGTAAAAAACATAATTTATTCTTTATAATTGACAGCGCTCAAACAGCAGGATTCTTAAATCTTGATTTTCAAAAATTAAATGCGGATGCCATAGGATTTACCGGTCATAAGAGTTTATTAGGTCCTCAGGGAATAGGAGGATTTATTGTTAACGACAGGATTAATCACGAAATGACCACTTTAATTGAAGGAGGCACGGGAAGCTTATCTGATTCTGAAATACAGCCTGACTATATGCCTGATAAGTTTGAAGCGGGAACGTTAAATATACCCGGAATTTATGGATTGAATGCCTCATTGAAATACTTATTAAAATATGGTGTTAAAAATATACGAGATAAGGAAATTTATCTTTTAAATAAGTTTTTGGAGGGTGTTCTAAATATTGAAAAGATTAAGATAATCGGCAAAAAAACGACCGATAACAGAACCGGAATATTATCAATTGATTTTATAAACAATGACAATGGTTTTGTTTCACATGAGCTTAGCAAAAATTACGGCATTATGACAAGAAGCGGTTTGCATTGCGCTCCATCTGCTCATAAAACATTGGGCACCTTCCCAAAGGGTACGGTAAGATTTGCCGTAAGTCATTTCACCGCTTTAGAAGAAATAAACTATGCCGTAGAATGCGTGAATAAAATAGCAAATAAACAAAATCTGTTTTAAGGTAGGTGGTACTTTGGAATTTAACCAATTGGAAAGTTTTATAAGTGTTGTAAAGCATAACAGCTTTTCATATGCCGCAAAAGAACTCTACACAACTCAGCCCTCTGTCAGCAACAATATAAAAAATTTAGAAAAAGAACTTAATACTACCCTTTTGGACAGAACCAGCAAAACAATTACCTTAACAGATTCCGGAAAAATTTTTTATAAATACGCTGTAGAGTTAATTAACATTCGAGACAAGGCGAAATTTACAATTTTAGAACATGACCGTAAAGTTGAAGGTGAAATAGAAATATGTGCCAGTTCTATACCCGAGGAATATGTTCTGCCTTATATTATTAAAGACTTCTTAAAAATTTATCCAAAGGTCTCTTTTTCCGTAGCCCATAAAAATTCAAAAAATGTCATAGATGATATTTTGGAGGGTAAGCTAAACTTCGGGATTGTAGGCGCAAAATATTATTCCGAGTTGTTAGAATACATAGATTTTTATGAAGATGAACTGATTCTGTGCGTGCCGAATAATAATAAATATCCATGGTATCACGGTGAATATTTGGATATTGACATCTTATTTTCGGAAAAATTTATTTTCAGGAAAACAGGCTCGGGAACCAGAAGATTGATTGAAGAGAGCCTTTCCGATAAAGGTATCTCATTAGACAATTTAAACATAATTTCTTTTATTGACAGCAATGAAATGATAAAAAAAATGGTTGAATTAGGATTGGGTATAAGCTTCATGTCAAAAATAGCGGTAAAAAACGAAATTGATTTGAAATTAGTTAAGGCCTTAAGAATAAAAGACTTAGACTTAAACCGGAGCTTTTATTTTGTTCATAGCAAAAACAGAACCCTGTCCCCTTTGGTAGAAGCTTTCAGAGATTTTTTAATACATTGGAAAAATACTAAAATTTAATACAAGGAAGTGGAAAAACATGTCACTGCATGATATTAAGCTGACTCAAATGACCAAGAGCTCCGGCTGAGCAGCTAAAATCGGACCGGATGTCCTGGCACAAGTATTGTGTCATTTAAATAATGATTCTGATGAAAATCTATTGGTAGGAATAAGCACTTCGGATGATGCCTCAGTTTATAAGATAACCGATGATATTGCTTTAGTGCAAACATTGGATTTCTTTACCCCGGTCGTTGATGACCCCTATGTATACGGTCAAATAGCGGCTGCAAATTCATTAAGCGATGTTTACGCCATGGGCGGCGAGCCGAAGTTAGCTCTTAACATTACATGCTTTCCCGAAGATTTGCCTAAGGATATCATTAAGAATATTCTTAAAGGCGGTCATGACAAGGTTAGAGAAGCTAATGCCATGATTATAGGAGGTCACACCGTAGAAGACAAAGAGCCGAAATACGGATTATCCGTAACAGGATTTATACATCCTAAGGATGTTGTAACCAACAGCAACGCAAAGCCCGGAGATGTTTTAATCCTTACAAAGCCTTTGGGATTAGGCATATTGAATACAGGCATCAAAGCGGGAATAGTCAGTGAAGAGGGTTATAAAACAGCCATCCACACCATGTCTGAATTAAATAAATTCTCCAAGGACGCAATGATGAAGGTTGGTGTTAACAGCTGTACCGACATAACAGGATTCGGTTTATTGGGTCATGCATTTGAAATGGCACAAGGAAGCAAGGTTACCATTAAGTTTAATTCAAGCTCAATACCAATTATTGAAGAAGCTCTTTCCTTGGCAAGAATGGGCATTATCCCGAGCGGTGCTTACAGGAACATGGAATATATTAAAGACTTTGTAAAGGTTTCAGAGTCCGTTCCTCAGGAGATAGCAGACTGTATGTTTGACCCGCAAACCTCGGGAGGACTTTTGATTTCCTTGGAAAAAGAAAAATCCCAATTATTGCTTAATGAGCTTAAAAGCAGCAGCACTCCTTTTGCATTAATAGGTGAAGTTTTAGAAAAACAAGACTACAGCATAACCGTAGAATAAGAATTCCGGGAATTCCGGGGACGGACCTTTGAATTCCGTTCATCTGTTATGATTATAGAATTTTAAAAGCAAATCCGAAGAATTGCTTCCATGGATTTGCGCTATTTTTAAATCTAATTTTCAATTCTATGGTCAGTCTTAGTTTTTATAAATATTATCTTTTGCATTTTATAAAGCTCAATTTTTTCATAAGTATTGTATGAAGATATTTCCCTCATAAAAGCTCTTCCTAACTGCATACTATCATCTCTTTCTCAGAAATTCCTATTTATCAAATTGTTTAATCGGTTACTTTATTCAACAATTATTGTCCAATAAATTTAATTGTCTGTTCTATAATTCTATTAGTTTCTTCACCTTCATTAAAAACTTCAAAACCATGTTCTCCTTTTGAATGTAATATAAACTCGACTTCACATCCTAAATTTCTTACTTCCTTAATAAAACTATCATTACAATAAGAAGGATATACATCATCTAAAGAACCCATGGCTATAAAGAATTTTGGTAAATTAGATGTTTTAATCAACTTATTAATATTTAAATCTATTTTCCCACAATATGCTATTATCTTATTAATGAATCCAGAATCTTTCTTTATCACTCTATCAAAAAATTATTCTGCATAACAATGACAGTGCCAGCACCATTTTCAAATGTCGAGTTAAGTTGAGCTACCATATATGACTTAACTTCTTCTATAGTATCAAATTTCGTAGCTTGATATGGATATTCCGGATTTGTCTTTTCAAACAGCAGAAGACCTTTATCGTACTCTACTAAAACTGCTGCATGGCTGGCAGCGGTTAACTCGCAATCCTGCATCCATATTGTAACCAGAGACACACTGCTTTTTTGAAATGCAATGCCGCGTCTATCCCATTCCTCTTTTATCACAGTATACATATCTTGCTCGGATGTTCCGCTTGGTAGTGTAATGGGATTAAAAATTGTAAAGTATTGTTCAATTTCTTCGTCCGTTAATTTCAGACAGGGATTAGTCTCAAATCCGTCCATATCAGTAACGAGCCATGAGTGTGACCAATCATTTTCGTCCTCTATTATATGCCATTCAGATTTTGGAATTATGTTTTCTGTGCTTACATAATCTCTCATAAGATAAAAAGCTGTTGAACGGCAAAGTACATCGGTATAATCATAGCGATTGACTTTCCACCAATTCCTGGAAACATCAGGGTAATCATCATCAGAACCATACCACACATAATTTTTTTCAGTATAGGTAAAGGATGGTGTCAGTTCGAAGGTATCCAGACTACCTATCCCCTCATTGTACTGATTTACCCACGAAAATACTTCCTCCACATATGTAGGATTTATGCCACCGGCAGTCAAAATGTGTTTAACTTCATCCTGCGTTTCGCTGTCACACAGATTAGAAAATAACAACCCGGTATGCACATTTTTTTCTGATTCCCCCGTGCTTATAGTTTCATCCGCTACTATTTGCATAGGTGTTTCTTCTGTTGATTTTTCGATATTACAAGAGGATAAGCAGAAAACGTATACAAGCAATGCACTTAAAAATAAGTATTTTAGTTTCATAAAAATCCCCCATTTCAAAGAAACTGTCTAACCAATCACATTATAGCATTAAGTCGGCATATTTTCAAACAAAACCGAAAGAGGGCTCACACATAGCGATATCATTGCAGCATTAATTTGACTTACCTGCAAGCTATTTTGAAATTGCTGTATTTTATAGCTTTTGCGGATAAACATGCACTGCACTCCCGGAAAAATCCTGTAAATATATGTTTCCGTAACACTGTGAACTTCATTACCGGTTGGATATTTATAATATAAATGAAACAACTATTACCAACGCCGTACTTATAAGGGTTCCCAACAAATAATATTCCGCGAAGTCCTTTTCCTTTGATATTTTATCATATCTCGCTATGGACTTTGCCGTTAACACCAATCCTATAGCGGAATATTGCTCAATAGATAAGAATATCAGCATGATTATTCGTTCTACCGTGCCTATAAATCTTCCGGCATTATTTAATTCTTTTTTATCGGTAATAATGCTAACCGGTTTATATATTGCCAATAATTTTTGTATTGCTATATTAGCCGGCTTATGTATCAATAATAATACAAACAACCAGGAAACAAACACAAATCCGGATAATCCAACAGCATTTAAGAAATCTGCAATTGTTTTCCATTGGTTTATACAGATATTGTTTTTCACAAGCCAATATGCAACTCCTATTAAAGAAATAAAATGTAAAAATTGGTCTGTGAAGAATATATTTCTTTCTATTATTTTAGACATTTTGCCTTTCTTGTTTATTACGAATAAATACATAAATTTTATCATATCAATCAATAGATGAAATGCAGCGGCTATAGCCGAACATAATATAGCTTCATAAGATATTACGGGCAAGGCAATCAAAAGCATAATTCCCAAATAGTATACGCAATGAATCAATACCCATCGTATGCTTTCATCCTTCTTTTCGGACATTTTTTCTGTTTGTATATAAAAATCTGCAATAATATGTGCTAAAAGAAATAAAATCAAATATTCTCTAAACATCATTTCTCCTTATTTCAGCTAAAGCTCTCCCTATAGTATCCAGCGCATCCTTATATGCATAGTATTTTCCTTTTGATAAACTCTTCTGAATTGCCGGCTGCTTAATTTTAAACCTTTTAGCGGCATCAGTTTGACTATCTTGGTGCTGCAGCATATCCCAGATTATTTCTCTCTGCCTGTCACTCCAAGAATCTTTAATTACGGTTAACAATGATAATATTGTATTAATCATTATTGTTATGGACTGATTGTCTCCTTCAACTTCAATTCTTATATCTGCTGCATTTGTCTGTTTTTTCTTTTCATTTTCTTTCAAAAATTCTATTGCGCCTCTTGCCTTATAATATCCCGGTCCATCGGCTCCTATAGACATTTCCTTGTTAACATCTGTAGTTATGGCTCCTATTCCTACTCCGAATCTTATTTTAATCGGATGCATTTTTCTCTCAATTTCCGTTATTATATCCATCGTATTTGAGCCGCTGCATAATAATCCTTGAAATTCATCACCCAATGTTATAATAAACTTAGATGATATTTCATTATCATATTTTTCATTGATATCTTCTAAAGCCTGTTTTAGCTTTTCTTGCACTTCGCTTCTGTTCTCGATTTTTTTTGACTGCCTTATATCTCCTATTACTGCAATATACGGATCATTTTCAAAAGAAAAAAACATATTATACCTCCCATATTAATGCATTTATTATATAACCCTATAGATGAATATGCAAGCATTATTCATATATAGGGTTATAACTTCAGCAAGTAACTCCGGACACAGCAGGTTGCGTAAATACTAATATATCCTCCATGAACTCTGTGAATTCCGAGGGCATCCCCGGAATGCAGCTTACCATTTCAGCTGCTCACAATACTCCTTAAATTTTATGATATTTTGATTAGTATTATATTTAGACCAAGTCAGTACAAAATCCTGATAAACTTTATCGCTGTCAATATCTACATAAGTTACCGAATTGTTTTTGACTTTAAATAATCTTGGAATGGGAGCAATGCCAAGTCCTGTTGCAGCCATGGCTACAGTTGTTTCATACTCGTCCACTAATCTGGCATTTTCCATGTCAAAACCTGCATCACCTAAACGTTCGACAATTTTCTTCAAGCTTATGGAAGCGCTTTTGTTATTGCTCATAATAATTTTTTCCGTTTTTAAAAATTCCGGAGTTGCCTTTTCATATTTTGCTAAATAACTTAATTTTGAAACAGCTACCGCCGCATAATCCCGAAATAAAAATATACTTTCAAGTGAAGGAATATCATCTGTTTCGGATTTTTCATCAAATAATACATCTAACTTGCAATTTATCACATCTAAAGTTAAAGGACCCCATCCGCCTACTACGACATCAACTTCAATATGAGGATATATTTCATAAAAGTCTTTAATTATGTTGTTAATGCTGACTGCGATTAAAAAATCCTCCCTATAGGAGGATAAAAGCTGCTTATATTTCTAAAAATTATTAAGATATGACTTCCAAAAACCATAAAAAATTAACATAGGTAAAATAAAATCAAAATTCAATGAATTGATTATTGATGTCAACTAAGAACTTCCTGCAATCTCCTTGGAACCTGTTTGTTACCAACTCTTCTATGTCGCTCATAGCTTCATATAAAGAAGAACCATCTGCATATTCAAATCCTACAAGCTGGAAAAACACATGGCTGCTGTAAAGAGTAAGCTTCCCTAATTCACTTTGCCTCCAAACCCATTTCAATGTTTGAACTATATTGCCGCTTGTAAATATGAGCTCCCCTTCCTGCACATCCTCATAATTTTCCGAGCCGAAGGGCAAGAAAACATCTCCTTTTCTGCTGTAGCGAACTTCCAAATCTTCATGAATATCTTTTAAATCATGACCTCCGAGGGATATACCATTTTCAATGGATACTGCGTTGCATAAATCAACCAAGGCATTTATAACCGGCAGTTGCCCTCCCTTTACTATTCTTTTAAACATTGCTTCCACGGAAGGCGGATATTTATTTGGATTAATACCGGATTTTTGCATAACTTCCCTATACAATTTCACATTCGGCAAATCCCTTATTTCTTTCGGTTTTATTTCATCCCTCATTCTGTTTTCTGCTTTTCTTAATCTTTCTTCATCATCCGGTGTTGTGTCTGTATTCTTTATATTGTTACCCACCAATATACCGAACTTAATTTCCGAATTTAATTCAAAAACAGATTTGTCAATTGTATATTTCATTTTAATCCTCCATTATAGCAATGCTGTTACAATTCTACAATCATAGGCTCATGTCCCGTATATGGCAAAAATTTTTCTATTATATCCGAAGTCTTGAGTTTAAGAGTCGTGGTATTCACGCACGGATGAAAGCCTACATATTCATCCTTCAATGCTTCCTTGTCTATTACCAAGTTCACATTAAGTTCCTTATCATAAATCAATCCGAATATGCTTAAGGAGCCTGGTGTTATATTTAAATATTGCTCCATAAACTTGCCATCCGCAAAGGACAATCTTGAACTGTTTATTTGCTTTGACAAAATCTTAGTGATAAATTTTTTATCTCCGGGCATAATGAGAAGATAAAATTTTGTTTTTTGTGAATTGCATAAAAATAAATTTTTGCATGCTTTAACACCAAGAAATGAGTCTACTTCCTGCAAAGCTTCAATTGTCGGAGCTTCATTATGATCCACACCCGTGTATTTAATTTTAAGATTATCTAATATATTGTAGGTTTCAATTTCTTTTTGAAGCCTGCTTCCATTTGATGGTCTTGAATTAAATAAAACATATTCTGTTTTATTTTTCATATTGTTACCCCATTAATCAATTAATTAGCTTGCATATATATTACATATACAATTTAGTCTTTGAGTTATTTTCCACTTTAAGGTCCGTCCCCGCAATACCCATTTGGGCTTTGTGAATTTTTTCTATGGGACCTGTTTCCAACAAGTGAGGATTGTAGAAATACTTTTCCAAGAGCTTGAAGGATCTTGCATAATATACGCCGTCGCAAATTCTTTCATCCAATGTGTAGCCTATTTCACAGCACTTTTTGACTACAACCTGCTCATTTTCTACTATCGGCTTTTTAACGGTTTTCCCTAATGCAGCAAATATACCGGTTGTTCCAAAGTCATAAAGATGATGATAAATATAGTGTGTATCTATTGATTTTAAGTAAGTAAAAAACAACGTTGTGTGAAAAGGGCTTGCATCGATTACACTTTTAGGAAGCATGTTGTAATTATCCATTGCTTTAATTAGTCTGACCAACATTTTTTTTACAAACCCGGGCATTGACATTACCATTTCCGCAAGCTTGTCTGTATCTGTACTTTCATTGTAAGAAAGCACTTTTGCTATATTTTTATCTATGATTTCCGCTATATCAAAAATATTTTCTTTTCCCGTAAATTCAAATTTAACGGTGGTTTCTTCGCCTTCATCCCTAAGCGAACGCTTAACAGCCATTGAAACATAAATTTTATTTCTTTGATATATCTGATTATTGATTACAAAACGGTTCAGTTGTGGTCTTTCCGTGATAAGTCTCACATATGCGGCAATAAATACATGCATATAACTAAAGCTATAACCTGATTGCTTTTTCTCGGCAATATATCTGTCAATACTTTCAGCCGGAAAAATTTGCTTTGAAAAATTTTGTGAATCACTTCGTTTTTCCATTATATAAGGTATTATTTTCATAAAAGGTTTCAAATCTTTAAGTAAATAGCCGTCACTTCTTCTCATAAAAACCTCCATAACCTTGCATACGCAGGGGAATTCACCAATTTATTTGCTCCTTACGTCGCATAAATTGGGAATTCTGTGCGGTTGACCTACCATCCATCTGTTCTTCGCTACCGCTCGAACATCTGGGGTTAGGTCATACGAAAAGAATACCACACTTTTGGTGCGGTATCAATTGTTATTATTTTTATTGATTGTTAATTTTATATACTGATTTTCCGTCAACATATGTTTCTATAACTCGAGTTTTCAGGATTTCTTCATCATTGTTTAAATTATATAAATCCTTGTCAAGCAGAATAAAGTCTGCTAATTTTCCAACTGCTATGGAACCTTTTATATCTTCTTCGCCTGATGCATATGCACCTTCAAGCGTATATGCCTTCAACGCTTCATCCATGGACAGCTTTTCATTTGGAAGATAAACTTTTTTTACTTCTCCCGTAATACCCTCTCTTGTTACCGCTGAATAAATATTTGGCATGGTGTCAAATTTCTCCACGGGACTGTCTGTCCCAAATGAAGCGTGGATACCTTTATTAATCATTGTTTTCCATGCATAGGATGTTTCCGCCAAATCCTTGCCTACTCTGTCATATACAATATTCATGTCGTAATCTGTAAATATTGGCTGAATATATGTTATTACATTCAATTCTTTAATTCGGTTCAATAGAGCATCATCTGTTATTTGACAATGAACTATTCCGTGCCTTAGATTATTGTCAGGATGCTTTTTCTGCGCATATTCTATTGCATTTAAAGACATTTCTATTGCCCTATCCCCTATTGCATGTACTGCCACAGGGCAATTGTTCCTATGAGATAATAAAACCAATTCATTAATCTCATCCTGAGTCATTATTTCAATTCCTTTTACGGAAGGGGTGTCATTGTAAGGATTTCTGAGAGCTGCTGTTCTTGCGCCAAGCGAGCCGTCCGTAAAAAGTTTAATGCAGCTTATGCGATATTTGTTGTTACCCCAGCCATGATTATATCCTTTTTGAAAAAATCCTCTCAGTAAATCAGTATCCGGAATTGAGCATTGCTCGCCTATACGAACTTTCAGCCTTCCCTCTTCATCCAATTCTCTTAATGCCTGAAACAGTAATTTATAATCTCTTTCGGTGCTATATCCGATATCATCTGTTTGTACAGATGTTAAGCCTTGCGCCAAAGCGAAATATTGAGCTTCATCAATTATATTTTTCAAGGCTTCTAAGCCATGGTCATAAACACTGATTTTCACAATTGACAATAAACCTTCTTTAATAACTCCGTTCGGCTCTCCGTCCGGCAATGTTTCAATTAAATCTCCGTATTGCTCTGCTGTTTCCTTGTTTAAACCGACAATCTTAAGAGCTGCAGAGTTTAATACTCCAACATGAAAGCATGCACGCATAATCATTGTTGGTATATCACCGGTAATACTATCTAAATCAAACTTGTTTGGGAATCTTTTTTCATCCGTAAAATAATCCTGATTCCAGCCTGCCCCCTCTATCCAAGAATTATCTTCCGGTTCTCTCTTTTCAAGATTTTTCTTAATTTTGTCCCTGATTTCTTCAATGCTTTTTACACCCGCTAAATTTACATTCTTCAAGCTTTTTGCGAAATGCAGAAAGTGCATATGTGAATCGTTAAAGCCCGGTAATACGAAATGACCCTTTAAATCAGCTTCATTGCAGCTTTGGTCCTTTAAGTAATCTCTTGCACCTGCTTCAGTTCCCACATATGTAAATTTATTGCCCTCGACTACAAATGCATCCGCAACCGAAACCTTATCCATGGTATGAATATTTCCGTTTTTAAATAATGTTTTCAATTCTACCTCCATTTTTGTAATACTTGTAAGGGATTTCCAATTTCAAGAACTTAAATTTCAACACTGATTCATCTTTGTCACTCAAAGGTCCGTCCCCAGAATGCCTTGGTTTATTATATCATATTATCCTTAAATTGTTATAAAAAATAATAAAAAAGATACTTATATAACAAGGAGGCAGATATTATACACAAAAATAAAAACAATCCCAAATATTGATTTTAGGATTGTTTTATTCTTAAACTAATTGTTTACCCTAATTAAACAAATACAAGCGATAACCAAGGTACATAGGTTATTGCGATTAATCCTGCCAATGCCACCAAGAAGAACGGCAGAATATAAGGAAACATTTTTTCCATTTTTATTTTAGCAACTGCGGCGCCCACAAATAAATTACAGCCATAGGGAGGGGTGCACAAACCTATCGCTAAGTTTACTGCCATTACAACTCCAAAATGTACAGGGTCAATTCCAAGATTTCTTATTGTCGGCATTAACATGGGTGCCATAACAATAATAGCCGGTACCGTATCAAGAAACAGTCCTACAACAAGTAAAATTAAATTGATAAATAATAAAACTACAGATGGATTAGTTGACACGGTTGTTAAGAACTCTGTTATCATTTGCGGAACTTTTTCATAAGTCATAAATGTGGAAAACACCGTTGAATAACCTAATAAAAATGAAGTAATTCCATTTAATACCGCAGTATCTAAAAATACATTTTTAAGACCTTCCCAACTAAGGTCCTTATATACAAACAAACTAATAATGATAGAATAAACTACTGATATGCAAGCAGCCTCCGTAGGAGTGAAAACTCCCGAATAAATTCCTCCTAAAATGATAACCGGAGAAAGCAAAGCCCAAAATCCATCTTTCACGCTTTTAATAATTTCTGATAATCTATATTTTAATGCCTCTTTAATCGGTACCTTTTCATCATGCCTTGCGGATTTTAAATCCACTCCCTTTATTGTACATATAACTATATTTGCAATTAAAAACAATATACCAAGCAATACGCCCGGCAATACACCGGCCAAGAACAACTGCGGAATAGATACTCCCGTTGTGGCGCCATACAATACAAATGACAAGCTTGGAGGAATAATAGGTCCCACTATACCTCCGAAACAAACTACTGTTGCAGCATAAGCGGGGTCATATCCCTTTTTTTTCATTTCCGGAATCATCATGCCGCCTATTGCAGATGTTGTTGCCATTCCGGAGCCTGATAACGCTCCAAAAAACATGCATGAAATTATAGCCACGCTGGCAATTGCACCATTTACAAAACTAATTAATGTAGATGCAAAATTTACAATCTTTTTAGCTATTCCCCCTGTTGACATTATAAGACCCGCCAACATAAAAAATGGTATAGCCATTACCGTGAATGAGAAAATCCCGCTGTAGGAATATTGAGCATTGATTGCCATGTTCAAGTCCGAATAAGCAGCCATAGAGAACATAGTAGCTCCACCTATTGCAAATCCAACCGGGACCCCAATTAACAACAATATAAACAATGCTATAAATAACGCTGGTACTGCCATTGTAGATCCCTCCTATATAATAATATCTTTCTTATTTATTGACTGTATTGACTGAATAAAACATACAGCGGCTCTTATAATGAATATTCCGCATCCTAACACAACAGATAAATATCCCCATGCCGTGCTGATTTTAATTCCTGCATAAGGTATATTTTTTTGAATACCTATCATTACAACTCCATAATACATGGTTATGCCGCATATAATTACCAATATTAGTTCTGAAATCGCTTCACAAATCATCTTTAATTTATGTGGTAATTTATCCACTACTAAAGTTATTTTAATATGTTCCTTCCTCTTATGACCAATGCTTATACCTAACCATGAAATCCACACGAATAAAAATTTTCCAAATTCTTCAGACCAAGACAACGAATTGTTGAATACATATCTCATTATAACTTGAAAAAATATTATGCCTACCATAACAACAAACATTGAAACAAGAACAGTTTCTTCAATTTTGTCCAATACTTTTATAATATTATTTTTCACGTCTTTCTCCTTTCATAACCTCCACCTAAACAATCATTATTCAAGCATGGATATACCATGCTTGAATGCAGTTGATGCTACGGACGTGTTTTTAACCACTTTTCAAGCATTTCATCACCAACAATTTTGCGCTGATAATCATAAACAGATTGTACGGCTTCTTCAAATGCTTTTATTTCATCTGCTGTAAGCTCATATACTTCTGCTCCTTCATCTTTAAACCTTGCTAAATACTCTTGTTCCTTTGCATATTCTTCTGCTCTTTGGTTTTTTGCAACTTCCTTAACGCATTTTACTAAAACTTCCCTGTCTGCCGGATCCAAAGATTCAATCCATTCTCTGGAACAAATTATCGGGAAAGGAGAGCTGGCATGATTTGTCAATGTTACGTGCGGAGCAATCTCATGCAAATTAAAGTCATTAAATACTCCTAAGGAATGGCCTAACGCATTGATTTGTCCTTGAGACAAAGATGTTATAACTTCTCCCCATGCCATCGGTGTCGGATTGGCTCCCATTGCCTTCCAAATTTCAATATTCAAATCATTTTGTGCTATTCTGATTTTTTGACCCTTTAAATCTTCATTGTTTTTGTAGATTTTATCCCTGCTTATAACTTGTCTCATACCGTTATAATACATATCGATGCAATAGTAACCGGAATCTTTTAACGTTTCGTTAAACAGCTCCAAGCCGCCGTTTTCAAAAGTTCCTTTTTCCCAAGCCTCAAAGGAAGGATATAAGTACGGCAAATCTATGCATGTTGCAGCAGGACCCGCGGCAGACGTAATTACCGATGATAAATCAAACATCATTGTTACGGTTCCGATTTTTATTCCCGAAACCAAATCCGGTGTATCTCCCAACTGTCCGTCTGAATATACTTCAATCTTAAATTTACCCGGAGCTTCCTTTTCTAATAATTCCCCTAATTTCACACTCCAAGTATTTGTGGATCTTTGGGATGAGTCAGTATGTCCGATTTTAATTACAATCGGTCCGTCACTTGGCGCTGCTTCGTCTTTATTGGAGCAGCCTGCAGCAAAGCCCATAATCATGACAAAAGACAATATTACTGCTATAATTCTTACTTTCTTCATTTTTTTATCCTTTCTAAGTTTTAATGTAGTTCAAATACTATTAAGCAAATTCTATGCCAAAAAAATAAATTTGATAGTTTTATATCAATATCTGCATTTTATTTGCTTTTAATACTTAAAAATTCTATCATCAAAAAATAAGAGCGTGAAAAATATTTCATGCTCTTATTTTTTTAATGATATTTATTTCACGCTTTATCGCAATTTCATAATCAGTTGCGTATTTCATCTAAATCAATGCCATATTCGTTTATTTTATTCCATAATTGTCTTGTGCTTATTTTAAGCTCATAAGATGACTTTGCTACATTTCCGTTATTGTTTTTCAAAACCCCGTATATGTAGCTTCGTTCAAAATCATCTCTTGCGTCCTTTAATGATTTGCCGTAATTATTTGTTATTAGAATTGTTTTATCCTTCGATGCTATGGGCATGAGCAGCTCATTTAATGTTATTCTGCCGTCCTTACTCAAGGCTATCATTCTTTCTATTATATTTTTAAGCTCCCTGACATTTCCGGGATAGTCATATTTCAGCAAAAAGTCCATAACTTCATCATCAATTTTATTAATTTTTTTCTTTTGGTCCATTTCAGTTCTTTTTACGAAAAAACTAATGAATGCGGGTAAATCTTCTCTTCTTTCTCTTAGAGGCGGTATATTTAATGTCAATGTATTAATCCTATATAATAAGTCTTCTCTAAAATTCCCTTCCAATATTTTTTCATTCAGATTCTTATTTGTTGCTGAAATAAATCTCACATCTAAATCTATGGATTTGTTGCTGCCTAATTTTTCTATTTTTTTACTCTCTATGGCACGGAGAAGCTTACCCTGAGTTGATATTGGCAAATCACCTATTTCATCCAAAAATAATGTTCCTAAATTAGCTTGTTCAAACTTACCTATCCTTGCTTCGTTAGCTCCGGTAAATGAACCCTTTTCATGCCCAAACAATTCGGAATCTATCACCCCTTCAGGGAACACCTGACAGTTGATTGCCACAAAGGGCTCCTGTACTCTTTTGCTTATCCGATGTATATAATTTGCAAATACTTCTTTCCCTACTCCCGATTCGCCTAAAAGCAAAATGTTAATGCCTGTATCTGCAACCATTTTACATATTTCTAACAGTCTCAAATACTCCTCATTCTTTGATTCAATAAACAATTCCTTATTATATTGATTTTTCAACAAATATGAACTTTTACGCTCCAACCTTTGTATTTTTGCCAATCTGTCAATTTTCATCACCAACTCATCCATATCACTGCTTTTGGTAAAATAATCAATGGCGCCATACTTAATTGAATCAACGGCACTTTCAATACTGCCAAATGCCGTCATAACTATTATTTCTATAGTATCATACTTTTCCTTTATCTTCTTTATCAGCTCAACACCATCCATGATCGGCATCTTCAGGTCGGTGAGAACCAGATCCACAATGTTATTGTTGATATAATCAAGTGCTTCTATTCCGTTTGAACAACTTGCAATACTGTACCCTACACCCGATAATATCAGTGTAAGAACTTTTTGATATTCAATTTCATCATCTACTATTAATATTTTGTAACCCTTTCTTTCATTCATATAATCACTCCATTATTGGTAAAATTATTTCAAAAGCTGTCCCTTCCCCGGGATTGCTTTCAACTGTAATTTTTCCTCCATTGTTAGATATCTCAGTACTGATGATATATAACCCCAATCCTGTCCCGTTTTCCTTCGTCGAATAAAAAGGGTCAAATATATTATCAAGCTCTGTCTTTTCAATGCCACATCCGTTATCGGCAATTCCAACACATAAGCTTCCTTCTTCCACGCTTAATTTAACATGGATTTTTTTATCTTCTCTTTCTATATCACAAAACGAGTCGATACTGTTATTTAATAAGTTTATCAGCACCATTCCCAATACTTCATTATTAACTAAAATCGGTCTTTCATACTCTCCCCCGAAAATACAGCTTATGCTTATCCCTTTTTGCTCTGCTTTTTCTTTCTCTATGTTAATTATTGATTCCACAAAATTTTTAACAACTACCAGTTGAGCCTCGTCATTTGAAAGTCTTGAAAACCTCAGCAGATTTTCTATAAGCTTATTTATTCTGTTTATTGAATTATTTATTACGGATACGGCATGGCTGCATATTTCATTAATGCGGTGTTTCTCAATAATATAAGTATAGCTCTTTATTAGACCTAACGGATTTCTTATTTCATGGGCAAGTCCGGCAGATAACTGTCCTACCGCTATCATTTTGGATTCCTGCCTTTCTCTTTTTTCTTTCAAATATTTTTCCGTATAATCCTCTATAACAATCATACCCTTATTATTGGTTACCTTTTGAGAAGTTACATAGTAATAACTGTTTCCAATATTCAATACAGTATTCATATTATCCTTATCGACAAACGGCTCTAATGCGGTAATGTCATTGCAGTGAAATCCGATTAAATTTTCTTTTGTAATATTCATAAGTTCGGCAATTGCATTATTGCATTCCAATATTAATGAATTATTATCAATAACCATAATACCGCTTCGCATTGTATCAATAATAAGGCGCAGTTCCTCCTTGCTTTCAAACAGTTCTCTGGTTCTAACATTTACTTTTTGCGTTATAACATAATTCCAGGTTGAAAAACTGCCGATAATAAACAGCCCCACAATTAAAATCTTATACGCTAACTCAATTGTTTTTAAATCTATACCGTCTGTGTCGAAATTTCCTAACCATTTATATTGAGTCTGAACTATCAAATTCTTTTTCTTTAATTGCATTATCCCTTTATTTAAAACATTCAGCAAATCATCGTTCTCATTTTTTACGGCTAAGCTTATTTCCTTTTCATAAAGAGTTGGTCTTAAAAACTTATAATTTGAGCTTTTATTTGTAACATTGAGAAAATGTGCTGCTTCCATATCGTCACCCACAAGACCCGACACATCATTGTTGCTCAGCAAAGCAAAACACTGGTATATATTATCCACCTCTATTATCTTAACGTTAATACCGCTGAAAAACTTGTTTATTCGGTTATCTATATTATATTTCTGTAATGTAACCAATGTCTTGTTATCAAAATCCGTTATTGTCTCTATACGACTATCCTTTTTTACCAATATTTTTGATTTTACTACACAAAGAGGCTGAGTTACTTTAAGCGCATCATCTATTTTCTCATCTTTCTCATCGCGAATATTTTCAACAACTATTACATCAATCTCGCCTCTTTGCTGCGCATCTGCAAGATGGTCGATTTTTCCTGCTTTTAGATGAATATTGCTTCCGATTTCAATAGCTAACTGAGACAAATAATCAACTGCAATACCTGTATTGTAATTATTAAATTCATTTGTATATGTTAAAGGCGGATAATTGTAAATGCCTACCAAAAAATTATCCTTCTCTCTTATCATCTTATTTTCTTTTTCGGTTAACGGAGAATTATATTTATAATAATCAAGTAATCCGATTTCATATCTTAACTTTTTATCTGCTGCGTTAATTACAATAATGCCAATAATCAATAGAACGATAAAGAATGAAACCTTTTTATTTTTCATGCCTTTCTACCTCGGTTCAAAATTACTGCTTCTCAGCTTTTTTCAATTTTTACTTTACTTCCGCCTAAACCCGCCACTGCCGGGGCTACAATTAATTTCACGGGAACTCTGTTTTTTATGGATTCCACATGGCTTATGATACCTATCGACAGTCTTTTGTGATGAACTTTTTCAAGAGAATCCATTACTATATCAAGCAGATTGTCATCAAGAGTTCCAAAGCCTTCATCAAGGAAAAACAATTCAAGCGGTGCGGTTCCTTTAAGCTGTATCTGTGATGACAGCGCCAAGGCAAGTGCAAGGGATGCAACAAATGTTTCTCCTCCCGACAATGTTGAAGCATCTCTTTGCGCTCCTCCGTTTTTATAGTCTCTGATTAAAAACCTTCCATTTTCATCAACTTCAAGACCATAGGTTCCCCCGGTTATTTCTTTAAGCTTTTTGCTTGCTTCCACGGACACATATTTAAGCTGGTTGGCTGCAACAAATTCAACGAATTTCTTGCCTCTGAAAAGCTTATCCAAATCATTCAACAAAGCCATCTTGTGATTTAGCTTTTGTTTTTCCTTTAAAAGCTCATTTTTCACCTTTAGCTTAACTATTATCGATTTTAATTCCACCTCAATGCTTGTGGCTGTTTTCTGCAGCTCATCGGCCATCAGTGTTTTTTCATTTTTAATTCTTTGTATTTCATTCCATTGCACATCAGTCAGATTTCTGCCGTTTATTTTCTTATTTATGCTGATGAGCGCCCCGTTAAGTTCAGCAACAGCATTGTTATAACTCTCGATTTTGGTTTTAAGCTCATCTATTTCAGATTTAGAAACAAAATTTTTCTTAGCTTCATCCGAATCTTTTATTCCTTCCTCCGCTAATGCCTTATCAAGCATATCCTTGTCCGATACGCTTCTTTCCTGCAAACTTAGCAGATTTCCCTGCAAGGATATTATTTGATTATTTACTTTATTAAACAGTTCTTCAATCTCATTTTTTTTCTTTTCACAATCATCAAACCGGTTTTCAATTTGAATGATTGCTTTTATAATTTGCTCTTTTAACAATTCAAGGTTTTCCGTAGTTCCAACCTTGCTTATAATTATATTATGCTTTTCTTCGATACTTTTTGCTTTTTCTGCAATAATTGTATTCTTTTCATTTAATTGAATTTTTAAATCACTGTATTCATCAGTTAATTTTTCTTTATTATTCTGTTCCTCTTTTAAACTGTTTCTTAGGTTTTTAATATCCTTTTCCAGTACAGCTCTTTCTTTTTCCTTTTTGGTTATATCGGTTCTTACTAATTTGAAATCTTCAACAGATGTTTCTTTTTTCAGCTCGGATAATTTTTCGTCTGTCTCTTTTAATTCCGTGTTTTTGGATTTTAAGTCAGCCGACAGCTTATTTAACAATTCTATGTTGTGGCTTAATGCACTGTTTGCATTATTATAGTCCATAAGAAGGCTGTGTTTTTCTTCAGTGAGAATATGTAGCTTTTTTTCAAGAGCGGCTTTATCCGTATTGTATTGGTTCACAGCCTTATAAAGTGAATCAAATTCTTTCTTAAGCTCTTCGACAGAATATTCTTTATATTCATGACCTAAATTTTTAAGCTTTAAATTATTGTCATTTAAATTATTTTCTTCCGTTGCAAGCCTTTCATTGAATTTTATTATTTCTGCATTTACAACATCGTATCTTTCTTCTTTTGATTTGATATCATATCTTAATATTTCAAGATTTCCAACTTGCTCAACTGACGGAATATTTTCCGTGTGATGCTCTTTGGAACCGCATACAGGGCATATGTCTCCTTCAGTCAAGGACTCTCTCAGGATATATGCTGAATTCTCTCTTTCTAATCTTTTTATTTCATCATTTAATTTATTTATGTCTTCATAAAGCCGGGTTTTCTCCTGCTGTTTATCTTTCAGCTCCTTTTTCAATGCTTTAGTATTCTTTTGACCTTCTTCAACCGCAGAAGTGTATTCCTTGTGTTTATCCCATTTCTCTTTTGTAGATGAAAGTTTTTCTTTTAGGCTTATCAATGTATCTTGGTTTCCGGGACAATTTTCATTTAAATTATTTAATTTATTTGAGGAATCTGTCAATATTTTTTCTTTCTCGTTAAGCAGCTTTGAAACTTTTTCGCTTTTTGATTTTGCTTCTTCAATATTGAGCTTGGTTGAATTTATATCTTTTCTAATGCTTTCAATGTATTTATCAATACTTTCGAATTCACTTAAAATAACTATTCCCTCATTAACCTTATTCTTAAATTCCTCCGGAACTTTAAGCATTTCGGCTGTATTTTCCTTTGTATTGACATCTTCATTAATTCTGAAAATATTTTCTTCGCTTTTTCTTAAACCTTTTGCCGCAATGTTCAACCTTTCATTTATTTTCAATATATTTTCTTTTAAGATGTTTTTTTCATTTATCAATAAGTTAAGCATCTTTTTCTCTTCAATTGCATCAAGTACCTTCTGCTCTTTAATTCTAAGCTTCGGAAGCTCTGTATCTTTCTTATCTTTAGCATCCGTCAAACTAACTTCCGCAGTTTTTTTATCTTCCTTAATTTTTTCTGCATCTTTACTTAATGAATCAACTTCGGATTTTACTTCCGCAATTTGTCGTAATGTGTTTTCATAGCCGTCAATATAGGGCTTTAACTTAAGAGAGCTTTCTAAAACCGATACCCTAAGCTTGCTGCTTTTAACATCCTCTTCTTGTTCTTTTAGAATTTTCTCTTTTGCTTTAAGCTCGTTTAATTCGCTTTGCAGCTCCCATAATTCCCTGCCTTCACTGTAAGCCTTTTCTGCTTTTAATAATTCCTCCTTGCAGGTTTTCAGCTGCTTGCTAATTTCATTAAGCCTATTGTTTTTTTCCTCCAAAACCTCGTCGCTTACATCCTTGTAGCTGTTAAGCTCACCTTCAACTTTATCTGCTTTTTGATTTTCTTCTCTTATTTTTGCTCCAAGTTTAAAGGACAATTCGTCTCCGTATTTTTGAAGGTTGAAAAGTCTTTCTAACATTTCTCTTCGTTCCTTGCCTTCAAGCCTCAAAAACTCACTGAATTTACCCTGAGGAAGAACTACCGTCCTTGTAAAGTCATCCAACTTGAGTCCTATTATTTCTTCGCATTTTTCTGTTACATTTCTTACTTTATCCTCTAAAACCTGCTCACCATTGGTCAAATCAACAATTATGGCAGACTTTGTTCTCACATTTCCAGTCCTATTGTCTCTTTTAAACTCCCGGTCTACCCTGTAGCGTCTTACTTCATTATCAGCTATCTGAAATTCATAGCTCACTGACAGCGAATCGCAGTTAATATTCATATAATTGGTGCTTTTTCTTGAAACTTCTCCGTAAAGTGCAAGAGTGATACCATCAAGTATGGTTGATTTTCCGCTTCCGGTAGGACCGAATATGCCAAACAGACCTTTTTCAGCTAACCTTTCAAAGTTTATTTCCTGCAATTCTATAAAGCTGTTGAGACCTTTAATTTTAAGATTAATCGGCTTCATAATCATCCTCCTCATTAAGGATTCCAAGGAGCAGCTCCATCAGCTCCTGCTGCGGTTCAACCTGTCTTTCCTTAATATAAAATTCTCTGAAAATTTCGTCAAATGTTTTTTCGGAAAAACTGTTTAAATCTATTTCTTCCGCATTTTCACCCATAATAATCGGTGATATTTCAAGGATGTCCATTTTTTTTGACTTCATAGCCTTAATTTCATCTTCCCTTAGATACCTGTCTGTTTTGATTTCCAGGTAAACCCAGCAGTTCTTGTCCTTGTTTTCCTCACACATATCTATTGCTTCTTCTATGCTTTCGCACTTCCATACTTCAATAGGCTTGTATACTTTAAATTTAACCTCTTCCACAGTGCATTCCTCGTTTGCCTTAATATCAATAATGAATGCTTTTTTATCAAAGTTTATTTCCTTCTTGCTGTAATGTATGGGTGAGCCTGCATATCTTGCCTTTTTATTTGTTCCCGGCACTAACTGAGGCTTGTGTATATGACCTAATGCAATATACTGTGCCTTTTCGGGAAAGCATCCCCCATCCACTATGAAGCTTCCTCCAAGCCGGATGTTTCTTTCGGAGCCTGCTTCCTCGCTTCCCATGGCAAACAAATGAGACACCGCAATGTTAATAGTATCTTCTCTGTATTTTTGACTTAATGTATCAAAGAGAGATTTTATTCTTTCACCGTAAGTTTTAACTCTTTGCTCTTCTTCATCCATAGCATCGTATAATACTTCATTGAGCCTTTTCTCACTTGGATAGGGAACGGTTAAAACAACTGCTCTCTCTCCGTTTATTTCAACTTCCACATATCCTTCGCCCGAATCCACAACCTTGTGCTTTCCGTATTCTCCTGTATCAGCAACCGACTTAGGTGTACCAAGCATAATAATTCCATGGTCTCTTGCCAATGGTCCCGCAGCCACCAATCTTTCAGGATTGTCATGGTTGCCCGCAATCACTAATGTTATTCTTTCACCGTTTGATGAAAGCTTTTTTAATGTATCATAAAACATTTTTTCGGCTCTTGCCGGCGGATTGGCAGTATCGTAAACATCTCCCGCAATAATGACCATGTCCGCATTTTTTTCTTTGACTATTTCTATAAAATCATTTAAAAAAGCTTCCTGTTCATCCATTCGGCTGGCACCTTCAAGGCTTTTGCCGAGATGCCAGTCCGATGTATGCAATATCCTCATATTATTTTCCCTCTGCGTTATTCTTTATTTATTATTTAATTATATCAAAAAAAAGCACTTAAAGATATAGTTTTATACTTTAAGTGCATCTAATATTATTTAAATTAAATACGTCTTGTTGTATGATTCCAAAAATATAATGGAATCCTTAATCATATCCGGAGTTACCGCATAGGGATAATGCCTCACATAGAAAGCTTGTCAACTATTTTTTTATTTTTATTTTTAGTTTTAATATACAAGCATCTATAGTATAATATCATTATTATTTACATGATAGGAGGACTTAATTGAACTACATAAATCCATTGGGAGAAGAAAAAATTTCAAGGCTTTTACTTAAATTTTCAGTACCTGCCATAGTGGGTATGATGGTAAATGCATTGTACAATGTTGTTGACAGAATATTCATAGGAAACAGTCCTGAATTAGGGACTAACGGAATAGCAGGAATAACCATCGGTTTCCCCATTATGATAATATATTTGGCAATCGGAGTTTTGTTCGGTGTGGGAGGCGCCACTAACTTCTCCATGAATTTAGGGGAAAAAAACTATGAAGGAGCGGAAAACACTCTTGGCAATACACTGATAATGCTTATTTCAGCCGGGGTGTTATTAATGGTTTCAGTTAAAATAAATTTAAAAGCCATTCTCCCTTTCTTCGGAGCAAGTGAAGAAATTCTCCCATATTCATTGGAATATATGAATATCATTACTATGGGAGCACCGTTTCATATTGTTAGCATAGGTATGAACCATTTTATTCGCGCCGACGGAAATCCTAAGTTAGCCATGTACACAATGTTTTTAGGAGCAGGAACCAATATTATTTTAGACCCGATATTTATTTATGGCTTAAAAATGGGTATGGCGGGGGCTGCATTAGCAACAATTATTTCACAGTTCTTTTCATTTTTATGGGTGGTTTCATATTTTATCGGTAAACAAAGCAGAAATAAGTTAAAACTAAAATACATGAAACTCAAACTTAGTTTGGTAAAGAGAATTACCGCATTGGGGCTTCCGGGATTCTTGCTGCAGTTGGCATCAAGTCTTTTAAATGCAACATTGAACAAAAACTTATTCGTTTATGGCGGAGATATAGCCGTTTCAGGGATGGGAGTAATCAACAGCATTCAAACATTGCTAATTATGCCTATCATTGGTTTAAATCAAGGCGTTCAGCCTATCATAAGCTTTAATTACGGTGCCCGAAAAAATGACAGAGTTAAGGAAGCTGTTAAATTAGCCATAAAGATTGCAACCATTGTTGTAACCTCCGGATTTATTATTACCAGATTGTTCCCTGTACAATTAATATCATTGTTTAACAGAGATCCGGAATTAATCAGTTTCGGACGCTCGGCAATATTTGCCTGGTTTTTATGTTTTCCTGTTGTAGGCTTTCAAATCGTTTCCGCTAACTTTTTTCAAGCAATCGGCAGACCGAAATCATCTATGTTCTTAACACTTACAAGGCAATTAATTCTTTTAATCCCCGCAATTATAGTATTCCCTAAATTATGGGGCTTGAAAGGACTTCTGTATGCCGCACCGTTAGCCGATTTTTTATCATTTTTATTAACAGCCGTTTTCTTTTATTCAGGCATTAAAAAATTATAGTGTACGCTTATAATTTTAATACTCCCGCTTAAAAAAAGTAATATGGAGGTGGAAAATGAGTAAATTTGTTAATAGATTTTTATTAAGCGATTTATGGGAATTCGGAAAGAACGAAAGCTGGTTTTCTCATATGGCCGCAAAAGGTCTGCATTTACAAAATGTCGGAAACTGGCTGGTTACATTTGAAAAAGGCGAGCCTAAAAACACAAGGTACAGAATTGAAATCTTGGAAGAAAGCCCCTCACAGGAGCAGCTTGATGTATATAGGGACTGCGGCTGGCAATTGGCTGCAAATAAGCAAATTTTTTATATTTTTTCTTCTCCGGAAGAATTAAATTCCGCAGAACTTCACACAGACACCCTGAAGCAGAGTGCTGCATTTAAAATGCTTGATAAGCAGATTAAAAAAAGTACGGCTGTAATAGCTGTTGCCGTTATTTTTGCATTAGCTTTATTATTCATTCACTTATTCTTTGACAGTGAGCCATACTTGAATTTAATAAAGCGAAACTCTTTTACCATAATAACAATTGGAATTGCTTATATTTATATATTATTTACATTGATAAAGGGATATTTTCAGGTTAAAAAAATAAAAAACTCCCTGTCTATGGGCATCCCCATAAACCATAACCGTAATTGGAAACTTAGTTACTTCTTATCTTCATTGGAATATAGCATACTGATTCTGTGGATTTGCTTTGCTGTAGCCTCACCTATTTATACATTAATAAAAAGAGATTTCTATACATCTCCGGAAGCTATCGAAAACCTTCCAGTCATCCGAATAAATGATATTGAAAGCAGTGCAATATATGATTATTGGCATGACCTTCAGTACAATTGGAGTCTCTTATCTCCTGTGCAATATCGCTTATACGAAGGCGGCTATGTGGAAGGTGAGATGCAGGAGGATTTCAGCGGTGCATTTTCACCGGCAAGTGTCAATATAGTATATTATGAATTAACCTTTAAAGGCATGACCGAAGGAGTTATAAGGGATTTAATTCATCGTTATCACCGTGATTATTCGGTTGTTCCAGTTAAAATTTATAATAATAAATTTGACAATTTGTATGTTGTTGATAATGAAGAAAAGTCAGTGTATGCAAGTTTTGACGACAAAGTTATTTATATAAAATACCATGGCAATGAAGATATTGAAAAAAATATTTCATTGATTGAAAAGAAATTTGGATTGTAGGATAAAAAGCAGAAACCGGCGCACTTCTGCGCCATTTTCTGCTTAAGTTCTTTTATCAATCCATACACTGTGCTCACCCTGCTGCAGCCCTTAAGCATATCACCTTTCCACTGATGAAATGACTTATAGCTGAACGGTTTTGATTGATATTTACACTAAATTCATGCCCGCTTCAAGCGCTTTTAAGTTTATTTCAACAAGCTTTTCTTTAATATTTTCTCTTAAAATTTTATCCCAATTAATTTCTTCAAGACCCATAGCCTTTATAATCGCACCTAATAAAATGATGTTCATTACCTTGGGATTACCTAATTTTTCAGCTTCGTCCGAAGCACTTATAACCATGGTTTTTGCATATCCTTCAAGAATTTCTGCTGCATTTTTCGGATAGTCCGCTTTACCTGAAAGTATAGGCATTGACCCTATTTCAAGATCATTTACCACAACCTTTCCATCAGGCTTCAAATAATTCAGCCATCTTAATGCTTCCATTTTTTCAAATGATATCAATATATCAGCACCGCCAAGTTCAATAACGGGTGATTCAACTTTTTCTCCATATCTTACCTGAGATGAAACCGAGCCTCCTCTTTGGCTCATACCGTGAATTTCACTCATTTTTACATCATAGCCCGCTTCCATAAGTCCTGTTGTCAAAAGCTTGCTGGCTAAAATTGTGCCTTGTCCGCCTACTCCTACTAATAAAATACTCTTTGCCATTTATCTTTCCACCTTTCCTATTGCTTTAACAGGACATACCTGTGAACATACCGTACAGCCCACGCATGAATTGTAATCAATTATTGATTTTTTGATTTCCTTGTTGTAGGAAATTGCAGGGCATCCTGTCTTGGTGCATGCCTTGCAGCCTATACACTTGTCTTTGTCAACAGCAAATTTATCAGTAAATGCATCTTTGAATTCTGCCTTGTCCTCAGGTGAGAATTTCTTTAATGCACATGGCCATCTTGTTATGATAACTGAAGGTTCATCTAAGCTTAATGCCCAATCAAGCGCATTTTTGACAGCTGTTAAATCATTCGGGTTAATTACAGCCACATTTTTAAAGCCCAAAGCTCTTACAATTGTTTCAATACTTAATTCTTCAGTCTTTGCTCCCTGCAATGTATAACCTGAACCCGGGTTTTCCTGATGTCCCGTCATACCTGTTATTCGGTTGTCCAATATAACATTAACAGTGTTTGACCTGTTGTATGCAACATTTATCAGTGAGTTTATTCCCGTATGGAAGAATGTTGAATCACCTAATACCGATACAACTCGCATTTTATTATCGTCAACCGTGTCAAATATTTTTTGTGCGCCATGACCAACGCTTATGCTTGCGCCCATGCATATATTCTGGTCCATTGCATTGTACGGCTCGGCAAATGCCAATGAGTAGCATCCGATATCCCCTGAAACCATAACATTCTTTCTCTTGCCAAGCTGGTGGAAAAGTCCTCTGTGAGGACAGCCTGCGCACAACACCGGCGGTCTCGGAACAACCTCTTTTTCATCATAATTTAAAGTCGGCAATGTTTCGCCAAATACTGACTTTCTGATTACTTCCGGAAGCATCTCTCCGTATGAAGGGAATACATCCTTACCCAAACAATTAAATCCTAACATTTTTACTTGTTCCTCAATGTATGGATCATTTTCTTCTATTACATAAACTTTATCAACCTTAGAGCAGAATTCCTTTATTTTTTCTGTGGGAAGCGGCTGAGAGAATCCTATTTTTAAATAAGATACCGTATCGCCGAATACTTCCTTTGCATAGCTGAAGCATATCCCCGAAGCAATTACTCCAACCCTTGTATTGTTCCACTCAATGAAATTTAATTCAGTTGTATTTGAAAATTCAAGCAATTTCTTTTGTCTTTCTTCAACCTTAACTCTTAATTTTCTTGCAACGGCAGGAACAACTACGAATTTGCCGATTTCTTTTTTGTAAGGTATAATTTCTCTTTCTTCTCTGTCATTACATTCAACGATACCTTTTGAATGGCATACTCTTGTAGTCATACGAAGAAGTACCGGCGCATCAAACTTTTCGCTGATATCGAATGCTATTTTTGTAAACTCCTTTGCTTCCCGGCTGTCGGAAGGTTCTAACATAGGAATTTTTGCAGCTTTTGCATAGTTACGGTTATCTTGTTCATTTTGAGATGAATGTTGTCCCGGCTCGTCTGCCGATACCAGTACCAATCCTCCGTATACTCCCGTATATGCAAATGTGAACAATGGGTCTGCAGCAACATTGACACCAACATGTTTCATTGCAGCCAATGCTCTTGCACCTGCCATTGAAGCTCCGATTGCCGTTTCTAAAGCTACCTTTTCATTGCTCGCCCATTCTGCTATTATATTATCCTTGTATAAAGCAGTGTTCTCTAAAATTTCCGTACTTGGCGTTCCGGGATATGCAGAGGCATATCTTACACCTGCCTCATAGGCTCCCCTGGCAATAGCTTCATTGCCTGTCATCAATTTTTTCATGTTTTCCTCCTAATTAATATGACTGTCTTTATAATCAGTACACCGATTTTTTAGCATTCCTTTTTAACATAATATACATATTAAATTGAAGCAATTACCATGCCAACATTTTACATATGTTCTTTTATTATCAAGTATATTGATAAATACACATTATAAAACCGTGATGAACTTTTTTTGTATCACGGTTTTATAATTTTATGTTTAATTTTTTAGACAATGTTTTGTTTTTAAGACATATCTCCTTTGTTTATTTTGTTCCACAAGGTGGATCTGCTGATGCCTAAAACTTTGGCAATATCGTTTTTACTCATCCCTTGTTTTTCAAGCATATCAATAACCTTAAGCTCCACAAAATTATTAATTTCTTTCAAATCCAAAGAAAAATCAACAGATTCGCTTTCGTTTGCACGATTTTCTTCGCACCGGTCATTTAAATTCCAGGTATCCTTTTCTCCTTCTTCAATGCCTAATTCCCCAAGCAGAACATATCTTTCCGCTACATTTTTTACTTCTCTTACATTCCCCGGCCAAGAATAATTTAGAAGCTGCTCTTTTAAACTGTCGTTTATTTCTGGTATATTTCCCTCTTCTTTGAAAACGGATAAAAAATACCTGAACAAAAGAATAATATCATCTTTTCTATTTCTAAGGGGCGGAATATTCAAAGATAATACGCTTAATCTATAAAATAAGTCACTTCTGAAACTTCCTTCAAGTATTTTATCTTTTAAATTTTCATTTGCTGCCGCTAAAATCCTTACATCCAAGGGTATAACATAATCAGAGCCTATGCGCATTATCTCTTTTTCTTCCAAAACCCGCAAAAGTTTTGTCTGAAGGTTAATGGAGATTGAATTTATTTCGTCCAAAAGTATGGTTCCGCCGTGTGCAAGTTCAAACAATCCCGGTTTACCTCCTTTTCTTGCCCCTGTAAAAGCTCCTTCCTCATACCCGAATAACTCGCTTTCAAGGAGGCTTTCTGTCAATGCGGCACAGTTAACCGCCACGAAAGGGGCATCTTTTCTTTTGCTGATATTATGTATACTTTGAGAAATTAATTCTTTTCCCGTGCCGCTTTCTCCGTATATAATTGCGTTACTGTCCGAATGTCCAATCTTATTTGCTTTTTCCAATACATTTTTCATTTGGTGGTTATTTGTCAAAAAATCACCAAAATTGTGTCTGGCGGTAAGTCCCTTCTTGTTCAGTTCAAACCTTATCTTTTTCTCAAGCCCCTGAAGTTGAGTGATATCCTGGAAGGTGCACAAAACACCTTCAATTTGACCATCAACACCTATGGGGCTGATATTTGCCGTTGCCACAACATCTCTTATATGGACTATTTCATCAGTTATTCCTTTGTTTTTTGTCAAGGCATCGCATATGAAGCTTAATTCGGGAAAACTTTTCTTCAGATTAGTATAAATTATACTTCTTTTTTTCTTTTTAAAAAGTTCCTCCGCCCTTTCATTAAAGAAAATAATATTGCCTATTTTATCAATAGTTACAACAGCATCGTGAACATGATCCAATACATTTGTTAACAGGCTGTTATTGAATTTATGCTCGTAAATATTGTCAACTATCTGCCATGCTCTTGATACTATATCTCGAACGGTTTCTTCCCTGGAAATAATATTCACATAATCCATATTAAAGCTTTCGGCAAAACTGCACGGGAATCCTCCGCCTATTATAACTATTTCATTATAAACGTCCTTGTATTTTGAAACAACGCCTTCTATTTCTTCGGCACTATAATACTTTTCCATTATTATTTCCGAACGAATAAGGTTTTTCCATTCGGAATAGTCAAATTCATCATAATTCGATAAAACAAGGATTAGCTTTTTATTATACTTTTCCGCAACCATTATTGCGTATAGAACATCCTGAGTATATATTTTTAAGTTTATGACAGGAACACTAACCTTGCCCAATGTATAATGGTAACCGCCGCTTCTGGCAATTATTGCCTTAGCTCCTTTTCTTTCAAGCTCTGCTCCCTGCTCGCCAATCCTTTCCGGATCAAGTATATCCATAATAATATTTCCGTTTTTTATATCCTCGGCATAAAAACGCTCAATAGTTTCCTTAAGCTCCTTACTGTTAGCAATAATACCAATTTTCCTGTCCAACAAAATACCTCCGTTTGGCAAATTCCCGCATCGACCTCTTTATTAAGTTAATTTTAACAAATTATCTTGATTAATCAAGAATTATTATTATTATTTAACTTGCTATTTTACCGTTTTGTTAAAATGTATGAACAGATTAATTGTATTTATCACGATTGTTACAGCTAACAGGACTGCCGATAAGAAAGAAGATGCACCTGCTGTGTCCATCAAAGCAGCCAAATTACCTGCCCCAAATACTATAATTAAAATAATTCCCGGAATTACCCAGCTGTCAAAAGGAAGAACGTCTGAAAATTCTTTAGGAAATCCTTCCGCAAATATTCCATATTTTGAGCTTATCATCAGAACTCCGGTCAAAATAAATCCTAATGCTAACAGCAAATCATAGATTCTTAATAATACTAAATTCACCTTGTTTTTCATTCATCTTCACTCCATTTTAAATTAATCAAATGCATAACAATCTTATTTAAAATCTATGTATCAAATTCAAAATAATATAAAATATTATTATCTGTATCATACATGGAAATGGTAAAATTAAACGAATGTCTTTCAAATAGTTCTGTGTCATCTTCTGAATTCGTACTTTCGGAATGCCTGTCAAGGAAAAGCCAATATCCGTTTTTTATTTCAGGAATCCCTAATTCTTCTGAAAATCTGTAAGCATAATCCACATTATTTTTAATTCCGCCATACATTATCAAATTGAGATTTTCTGTTAAGGGCATCTTATTCCACCTATCACTATTTTCTATTTGCGACAAAATGCTTAACCATTATTATTGTCAAATTCTATTTTAGCGAACTTTTTTCCGTCGCCGTGAAAACCGCCGTGGTCATCCATATGCTCAATATTTAATATCTCCGGCATATCAATGTTAATTTGCTCTGCAATATAAGCTAAGTTTGATTCAGCCGAGCAGCCTGCAATTATCAATAATATTATTAAAACACATGTTACTAAACTATATTTCTTCACAATAGACTCCTGTTATTTTTCTTTTTTAATTATAAACTTAATTATCAGTGAAACGGATATTAACACAACTCCCGTAATAAATAGGCCCATATACATTAAAAGTTGAAAGGGTCCTCCTCCAAAGCTGCTAAAAGGGAATGGTCCGTTAATAATCCATATATATCTGTCATAATCACCATGTATAAAACAATATAGAAAAGCAGGACTGATAATAGCCAAAATACCTATGCTTAGTAAAAAATTCAATAAAAATATTTTAAAATTTTTCATAATCTCCATATTAAAATTCCCATTTATCCTTGTTAGTCTCCAGCAGACTCTTGTTTTTTTCAATAGACAAATTGTAGCCTTGCCAATTGTTATCCATATAATTATATCTATCCATATAATTATATCTTTCACTTACATCTCTTAGATAATTTATTGTTTTGACTCTTGTCATAATCTGAACATTATCGTCGGTAAGCCTTATTATTTGCGGAAGAGCATCATCTGACAAGGTCAATAAATAATCGATGTCAATATCTTCTGCCTGCCCGCTTAAATACATGTCTATATTTTTTTTGGCAATTAACTCATCCATCTTTACAAGGTTTAATGTCAGATAAAACAAAAGTCCGATAGCAGCATATACGGCAAGTATATTAAAATTGTGTTTTATAATATAAACCAAGGTTGCTATTAAACCTCCCGCCTCAAATATCAAGAATATATAAACCAATACTCTTAATCTTGTAAAGCCGTAAGCTCCGTCATAAAGAGACATTCTGTAATATGAAGATATCAGCAGTATTCCCGTTATTATGCAAAGGTAAATGAGCATAAGTTTCGTAAACAAAGCCCACTTATTTTTATCTTCATATATTTTGTCTCGAAGCAAGCATGTTGTCAGCAATATTAAAGCTATGTTTATAACACTTAAAAATATTAGCTCGAAAAATCCACGTCTTGCATATTCGGAATAGTTAAGACCGTTGGGAAGATATCCGCCGGAAAACAAATATTTAAACTGTATTGCCATAAAAATTGAATAAATGACTAATATTGACACCAACAGAATGTTAAAAACTATTACGTCTCCTCCTATTTTATAGTCAGAATCAGATTTATCATTAATCACGCCTGTAAGCATACTATCGTTATTGAAAACAGAATATAAATGTCCGAATAAGTACAATCCTGCAAAAGAGCCTACTATTATTTTATAAATATTAATAAAATCAAACAAGCTTTTGAACCAATCGTTAAATATAATAAAAGTATTGTGAAAAACCAAATCGGCAGAGGACAGCATCATAACTAGAAATACAACAGAAGGTATTGATATGGCAATACCTAATAATATTCTCTTCATAAGAATGTGCTTTTCTTTATTGTCGGACTTTTCAGATAACCACTTAAACGGAACTATAAAATTAACAACAGGCTTAAAAATATTAAAAATTGTTTTTAAAAAACTGTGAATATTTAATTTAACCAAATTCAGCCTATTCTCAAGCAATAAAAACATAACACTGTATAAAAACACAATTGCTAAAAAATTTGTGGGCATCAGCATATAGTTTGCACTGATAAAGTTGTTCATGGATATAATAAAAATCGGAATTAACATCAATAACCCTTTTATATTGACAGCACCTGTATCCTTGGCAATTAAGAACAAAGCAGCAAACTGAATTATAAAAAATATGGGAGCACTGATTCCCGGATAATCGGTCAGTATCAAGTAAATAAAAGTTATGGCGGAAATAATTCCG
>ENA-UOOM01000622-UOOM01000622.1-fermentation-metagenome-genome-assembly--contig:-NODE-622-length-39387-cov-4.819994_pt1 | contig 39387 bp, 36 predicted proteins | sample MGYA00245781_ERZ724031 | MGnify/ENA primary metagenome ERZ724031 (study PRJEB28704, sample SAMN03018317) | fermentation metagenome | biome: anthropogenic terrestrial biome; feature: soil; material... | reverse complement strand
ATATTATCCAGGAAGTGGTCAAATAGACTTTAAAAAAATAGTGAAAGCGCTTAATGGTATAAATTACAACGGCTACCTCACAGTAGAGTGTTTACCTTATCCTGATGAGAAAACCGCAGCAACGAAAGCTTTGAGTTACCTTAAAAGCCTAATCTGAGGATATATATTAGAATTAACCAAACCACCATTTAAAAACGGGAAAAGGCTGGTTAGAAATAATACATGGAGTGTTTTCACCTGCAGGAGGAACTTATTATACAGGAGCTCACTAACCTTGCATGATTAAACAAAAAAGTTTGCGTCTTTTCCCTCTACTATGAAGAAACGGAGGTAGACAAATATGTTAAGATTCGACATAAAAAAACTTACAATCAAATAGGTCAGGTTCATTTAAAGGGTATCTAAGGCGTAATTTGGGCATGTACCTCCTTTTATATTCACTGATCGCTATGATTTCAGCAATGAATAGATTGTTGGAGCATATCGTTCTTCCCGGCAAGTTGAGGACGCATTCAAGCAGTTGAAAACTGAACACCTGCTGTAGGACCCATGTTTCATTGGACGGATGATAAATCCTCTTAATTAATATCATTATCATTACGTGAACCGATGATGTTGAGACTATGTTTAATACCGAGGGTATCGGATTCTTACAGGCGTGCATACTGTTATAGGTGAAACGAATGTGCATATAGAAGAATAAAATAAAAATGCAGACTAAACTAATATCCCCATCTGGGAAAAGGATTGCTTCTTGATCTTATTCCCAGGTCATTAATTCGAAAAAATAAAAACACTGGAGTGAATGTATATGAGAAAAATGAAGCTAGCTATTTTAGGTTGTGGTTCAATAAGTGGTAAATATATACAATGTGCTAAAGAACAATATTCAGACATAATGGAAATTGTTGCATGTGTGGATATTAATACAGATCGTGCCAGGGAATGTGCGGAAAAATATAAAATCCCAAAAGTATATTCTCTTGACGAAATGCTTAATGATAATGATGTTGAATTGGTAGTTAATCTGACAATTCCAAAAGTACATGCAGAGTTAACAATAGCGTGTTTGGAAAGTGGTAAGCATGTATATTCTGAAAAACCCCTTGCAATATCGCGTGAAGAAGGAAAAAAGATAATTGACACTTCTAAACGCTTAGGCTTGCGTGTTGGATGCGCACCGGATACATTTATGGGTTCCGCAATTCAAACGGCTAAAAAGCTAATTGAAGACGGATGGATAGGAGAGCCTATTGGTGCTAGTTCAATTATGGTATCACCAACTCGTGGTAATGAAAACTGGCATCCGGATCCTGAGTTTTTTTATCAGAAAGGTGCTGGACCAATGTTTGATATGGGACCATACTACTTTAATGCTTTTATTAACCTCATAGGTCCTATTGAAAGTGTAAATGCACAATCAAGAATTACATTCCCAGAAAGGTTGATAGTCACCCAGCCCAAATATGGTCAGAAGATCAAAGTTGAAGTACCTACATATATTTCAGGCATATTCCAATTCAAGAATGGTGCAATTGGATCAATTATGACTACTTTTGATGTGTGGAATACAAAACAACCTTTCATTGAAATATATGGTGAGGATGGAACCTTGGTACTTCCTGACCCAAACCAATTTACTGGCTCGGTCTACATGTCTCGATTTAAGTTTGGTGATACAGAATGGCATGAAGTACCTACATTAATAGAGTACGATAATAATGGGCGTAGTGCAGGGGTAGCAGATATGATAGCAGCTATATATAATAATTACCCTCACAGAGCAAGTGGTGAAATGGGATATCATGTTTTGGATATCATTAATGCTTTTGATGATGCAGCACAGACAGGTATAAAACAGGTGCTCAAGAGTACTTGTGATAAACCTTTAGGTCTTTGGAAGAACTATTAATTTTAGTTGTTATAAGATTATAATAAAATAAAAGAGGAGAAAAAAATGAAGCTAGCTTGTAGCACTGTTGTCTTTAGAAAGGAAACTTTGGAGAAGGCTCTTAGTACCATTAAGGAAATTGGTTATGAATATATTGAAACACAGGCAATACACCCATGGTGTCCTCATGTGGATATTGATAATGATGATCCTATTGAATATGCTACACATATAACTAATTTCGGTTTTAAAGGTACTACTGGGATATGGATGCCACATGGGAACCTAATAGCAGATGAGCAAAGTGTTGAATACGGTATAAGAACAATAGAATGGGCTGATGCCGCTGGAATACCAGTGGTAATAACTGGGGATGGAATGAAACCTAAAGGCATCGATGATGAGTCTGCTTTTGGTATCCTAGAAGAAAGACTATCCAAAATGCTTCAGTATGCAAGAACGCTGCAAGTGAAAGTTGCCATTGAACCCCATGGTACATTTTCACTTTCAAGTAATGGATTGAAAAGATTGATGACTATATCAGACGAGCCTTGGTTAGGCATTAACTATGATGCTGCAAATATTTTTAGAGCAGGATATGTAGAAAGTAAGGAAGAGTCATTTGGTTGGGCAGTGGAGGAAAAAAAAGAAGATGAGGTATCAGTCTTATCTTCTATCTCAGACAGAGTTGTGTATTTTCATGCAAAAGATTTGCAGCAAAGCGCATGCACTGCATTAGGAGATGGTGAAGTCAGAGTATCTGAGTGTATAAAGATACTGAATAGTCTAGGTTACAAAGGTACTTATTCTTTAGAAACCGAGGGAAACGAATCCTTCGAAGATTCTGTGATAATAGCAAGTAAAAGCTTAGAATTCTTAAAGAAGGAACTAGCAAAAAATGAAATAACGAGATAGGTAATAAGATCTAAAGAATGATAATATAGTGATTATACCGCAAATATAAAATAATAGGTCTTAGTTGAACTTAAAAGTTTATTCAGTATCCAAATATAGTGAATATACTAAATTATAGAGGGAAATATGATTTTCAACCATATATTCGCTTTTATGCATATTTGTTATTATTAATGCCATTATGTCCAGAAATATCATGAGGATTGGTTAGAACGGACTATTGTGAAGGTTTTAAAGAACAAGTCTTAGGTTACATGATTGGGGTTTTGCGGTAGAATCACATGTTTGGAGGAGTTCGGATTGGTTAAGGTAGGAGTTGTCGGATATGGAGTTATTGGACAAAGACTGGCAGACGGAGTGGCATTGCAGGGAGATATGGAGCTTGTGGGTGTTGCAGATGTATCACCTACACTCTCGGTAAGAGCACTGAAGGAAAAAGGAATGCCTTACAGCTTGTATAATGCAGTACCCGAAAATCAAAAACATTTTGATGATTTAAGTATTCCTGTATCCGGCACATTGGAAGATCTGATTAAAGAATGCGATATTATGTTAGATGCCACCAGCGCAGGTGTAGGTGCAAATAACAAGAAACTCTATGAAAAATATGGCAAGAAAGCTGTATTCCAGGGTGGGGAGCAGAATAGTATAGCAGATGTCTTCTTCCATGGGTATGCCAACTATGAACAGGGCGTTGGCAAGCAATTTCTAAAGCTGACCTCCTGTAATACTACAGGTTTGATCAGGGCAGTGGATTGCCTTGACAGGGCTATTGGAGTAGATAAGATTGCAATCACCATAATCAGACGTGTGGCTGACCCAGGTGATTATCATAGAGGGCTTACCAATGCATTACAAATTGATAAAGCACCCAGTCACCAAGCTGTGGATCTTATGACAATTATGCCTCACATCGATGCTACTGGTATACTTGTACATACGCCTGTAACCCACGGGCATATCATTACAATTGTTGCGAAAACAAAAAAGAAAATTGACAAGAAAGCTGCCATAGGGATGTTCAATGAACATCCAAGAATAAGGATGGTAAAATTGGACGATGGTTTCCTGGGCAATGCTTCTTTGTTTAGGTATGCCAGAGATTTAGGAAACCCCAGAGGCGATATGTATGAGATAGCCATTTGGGAAGATTCTATTGTCAATTCCGGTGATGATATTATGTTTGCTGTCAATATACCCCAAGAAGCTGTAGTTATTCCAGAAACTATGGATGCAATTAGAGCATCAATGGAAATGCAGACAGTCAAGTTGGAAGCCTTAAGTCTGACAAATGATTATCTGGGGATAGGAAAATGGAAGTAAAATCAATAGCTGGCATAAATCCTCTGGAAACCTATGATTATAGGGACAAATATGTACTCTTAAGAGTGGATATTAATTCGCCAATAGACCCGGTAACCAAGAAAATCGTGAACGATAACAGGATACGTATGAGTATCCCTACAATTAAAAATCTTATTGATAATGGAGCAAGGCTTGCAATAATTGCTCATCAAGGAGATACGTTGGATTATCACAACATAATACCTATGGATGAACATACCCAAAGGCTGTCTTCTTTATTAGGTGTTAATGTAAAATATATTGATGACGTGGCAGGGCCTGCTGCACAGGAAGCAGTAAAAAATCTAAAAATGGGAGAAATCGTGCTGCTTGGCAATCTGAGATATTTGTGTGAGGAGGTCTCTACTTTTGAAGATGTAGTCAAGTTGAAGTCTGAGGAAATGCTCAATACCTATCTTGTTAGAAATCTCACACCATTAATGGATTACTATGTGAACGATGCTTTTGCTGCGGCTCATAGAAATGCACCTTCTATGGTAGCATTTCAGGAAGTCCTTCCTACTGCAGGAGGCAGACTTCTGATTAATGAAATTAATGCCTTAACAAAGCTTATGGAGACACCCGAAAAGCCCTCTGTCTTTATTCTTGGAGGGCTTAAAATATCCGATGCTTTTGGAATGATGAAACAGGTATTGCAAAATGGCACAGCCGATAAAATATTGACAGGTGGTATAACTGGTGAGATTATGCTTCTAGCCCAAGGTATTTCGATCGGTTTAATGAAAGAGAAATTTTTAAAAGACAGATCTCTTGATGCATTTATTGCACCTGCCAAGGAGTATCTCAGAGATTATCCCGGAAAAATAGTTGTACCTCAAGATTTAGCATATGAACAAGATGGTGAAAGATGTGAAGTATTGATAGAAGAGCTTCCAATTGACAAGCTGTTTATGGATATTGGCTCAAAAACCATAGAGGCTTATAAGGATATCATTTGTACTGCAGGCACATTATTTGTCAACGGTCCAGTAGGTGCATATGAAAATCCAGCCTTTCAAGAAGGAACAAAAGAAATATGGAAAGCTATAGCCAATGCCACAGGGTATTCGGTTATAGGCGGCGGTGACACGGTAAGTGCCGCATCACGTTTTATTAACTTGAAAGATATAAGCTATGTGTGTACAGCTGGAGGAGCTATGGTAAGGTTTCTTTCAGGCAAAAGCCTGCCATTGGTGGAGGCTATGAGAAAAACTTCTGCCAGCAACTAATATGGTAAAATAAAGGTTCTGAGAGGTAGATTTATGATTAATCAGGAAAATGTGAAAGAATTGAGGATATTTGCCTTGAAAATCAGGATAGAAACAATCAAGGCTATTGGTTTTCTGGGATTTGGACATCTTGGCGGTGCCATGTCCCTTGTTGAGACATTGGCTGTATTGTATGGAGGAGTAGTGAATATCGATCCCAAGAACCCTAAATGGGAGGATAGAGACTGGCTGGTATGCTCAAAAGGCCATGCCGGCCCTTCCATATATTCAGCATTGGCACTAAAAGACTATTTTCCTGTAGAGCAGTTAAAGACACTAAATATGCCAGGCACCAAATTACCCAGTCACTGTGACAAAAACTTGACACCGGGGATAGATATGACAACTGGCTCATTGGGACAGGGTTCGTCATCAGCAGTGGGAATAGCTATGGGAAACAGATTAGCAGGAAGAAAAAATACAACATATCTAATATTAGGTGATGGAGAACTTCAGGAAGGACAGGTATGGGAAGCGATTCTCTTGGCTGCTCAGCAAAAATTAGACAATTTAATTGTGTTTGTAGATTATAACAAGCAGCAGCTTGACGGCTACACCACTGACATAAATGACTTGGGAGACATAGGTAAAAAATTTGAAAGTTTTGACTGGCATGCTCAGGAGGTTGATGGTCATAATATTGAGCAAATCTACAGTGCAGTTGAGAATGCGAAGGAAGTTAAAGGAAAGCCTGCTGTCATTATACTACATACCATCAAAGGAAGAGGATGCAGTTTTGTAGAAGGCATTGTTGATAATCATCATGTGACGGTAAGTGCACAGCAAATGAAAGAATCTCTTTCAGTGCTAGAAGAAGCCTTAAAAAAGGAGTTTAGAATATGAGCGTTATAATTGCCAAGGAAAGAATCGAAGAGGAAGTTGAAATGAGGAATGCTTATTGCAGCACCTTGATGGAACTTGCCAAACAGGATGATAGGATTGTTGTATTGGACGCAGATCTCATGAAATCTATGGGTATGATTCCTTTTAAGGAGGCTTTCCCGGAAAGGGCTTTTGATGTAGGAGTACAGGAAGCTAATATGATAGGCGTGGCAGCTGGCTTTTCCGCCACAGGATTTATTCCCTTTGCCCACAGCTTTGCGCCTTTTGCTACTAGAAGATGCTTTGACCAAGTATTTCTCTCTTGTGGATATGCCAGGTTAAATGTCAGGATAACCGGAAGTGATCCTGGTGTTACTGCTGCATTTAATGGTGGTACCCATATGCCGTTTGAAGACATGGGTATTATGAGAAATGTTCCAGATATAACAATACTGGAGCCGGTAGATTCAGTTATGCTGAAGAATCTCCTTGAACAGACAATTGATCCCTATGGCGTGTTTTATATAAGGCTTCTTAGAAAAAACGCTGTAAAAGTTTACAAGGAAGGTTCCAGTTTTCAAATAGGTAAAGCAATTCAATTAAGAGAGGGAAAGGATGTTACTATATTTGCCACAGGAATTATGGTAAATGAAGCATTACAGGCAGCTGATTCTCTTTCGAAGGAAGGCATATCAGCAAGGGTTGTCAATATATTTACGTTAAAACCTATAGACAGGGAAATGATAGAAAAATGTGCCGAAGAAACCGGCGCTATAGTTACAGCGGAAAATCACAGTATAATAAACGGCTTGGGTTCTGCAGTGGCAGAGGTGTTGGCAGAGACATTTCCTGTGCCTATGGAAAGGATAGGAGTGAAGGATCTTTTTGGAGAAGTCGGGCCAGTCGATTACTTGATGAAAAGGTTCGAGTTAACTTCGGAAGATATAACTATAAAAGCCAAGGAAGCTATTAGCAGAAAGACCTACAAAATAATCCAATAGACAGGTATTAACTTATAAAGATAAAGGGGTAGTCATGAAAATAAAGCTTGGTTTTGGGAAAAGTTATGCCGAATTGGAAGTTGAAGACAGAAATTTGATTGGAGTAATTCAACCGAATACTGTCAATGTACAAAGGGTTTATCACATTTCTTTCATAAAACTTAGAAACTGGGACTGAAGATGATGCCTACTACATTACCAACTGGAATACGATGATCTTTTAATAAAAAAACAGGCTTTTAAAGGAATACGATAGTTTGAAAATCAGGCAAGAGAAAATTGAAGAGAGGTATTTCACACTAAGGCGGCAATCGCTTTAGGGGAAATACCTTTCTAACAAAGGTTATTAAAAGGTGATGCGCTTTTTTGGTCTGGAACTTTTTAAATGTCCCTAACCCTGGATTTAAACTACAGGTTCACATTGGGCAGACCGGCGAACCCTCTCTCCAAATCCCTATCGGAAGGTATATAGTCTGTCATAGTGCCATCATTGTAACTCATATAAGCAGTCATATCAAAATATCCAGTTCCGGTTAATCCAAATATAATGACTTTCTTTTCGCCTGTTTCTTTACATTTCAAAGCCTCTTCCATTGCAACCAGAAGAGCATGGGCAGATTCCGGAGCAGGAAGGATGCCTTCGATTCTGGCAAATGTCGTAGCAGCCTCAAACACCTTGCTTTGCTCTACAGCACGCCCTTCAATCAATCCGTCATGATAGAGCTGAGATATGATTGGGCTGCAGCCATGAAAGCGTAATCCACCGGCATGATTGGGAGAAGGAATGAAATCAGCTCCAAGGGTATACATCTTCATTAAGGGAGTTGTTTTTCCTGTATCAGCAAAATCATAAGCAAACTTACCTCTGGTCAAAGAGGGACAAGAAGCGGGCTCAACACCTATAATTTGTGCATCTGATTTTCCTGTAATTTTTTCATCTACAAAGGGGGCAATGAGACCGCCAAAATTAGAGCCGCCGCCAACGCAGCCAATAATCACATCCGGGCGTATATCATATTTTTCGCAGGCAATTCTAGTTTCTTCTCCTATTATACTTTGGTGCAAAATTACATGATCCAGTACGCTGCCCAGTACATACTTGCAGTTATCCGATTTTACAGCTGTTTCAATTGCTTCTGAAATAGCACAGCCCAGAGAGCCACCGGTATCAGGATGCTCTGCGAGAATTTTACGACCTACATCAGTTGTATTGGAAGGAGAGGGGATTACTTTTCCACCATAGGTTTCAATAACAGCTTTTCTGTAAGGCTTTTGCTGTGAGGAAACCTTTACCATATACACCAATGGATCAATATTATAATATGCACATGCCATTGCCAATGCAGTTCCCCATTGACCGGCACCAGTCTCTGTTGTTAGGTGGGTAAGTCCCTGTTCTTTGGCATAATATGCCTGAGCAGCTGCAGTATTCAATTTATGGGAGCCGGATGTGTTTGTGCCTTCAAACTTGTAGTAAATTTCAGCCGGTGTTTCCAACAGTTTTTCCAGGCAATAGGCACGAACCAGGGGAGAGGGTCGATACATCTTGTAGAAGTCCTGGACCTCCTCCGGGATTTTAATGTACTTGTCGCTTTGGTTAAGCTCTTGGGTTACGCATTCTTTACAAAATACCTGTTCCAGTTCTTCCTTTGTGCTTGGTTTATAAGTAACAGGATTTAAAAAGGGTTCCGGTGGATTCTTCATAACTGCCTTAATATTAAACCAGTACTTAGGCATCTCGTCTTCAGATAAATAGATTTTGTAGGGTATTTTTGTCATTGTCATCAATCCTTTCTGTTTCTTAATCTTATTTTTAATATAAAAAAGGTCTTTATCCATATTAATAGGACAAAGACCATAATCTCTGCGGTACCACCTAAATTGCGCAAATGCGCCGCTTGTTTCATACACTAACATGCATGCTTCCTTGGTAACGGGTGAAGTTCCCGGCTGACATAATTTCATATTGATTTCTGCCAAAGCCCTCTTGAGTCCATTCGTCATAAGCTTTTACGCCGCAATCCCACCAGCTGCGACTCTCTTTGGAAAAAGGATTCATGCTACTTCTCTCAATCAACGGTTTGTTTTTTATTTACTTTTCAAATTAAAGTTAATATTAAACCATATAATTTGTTTTGTCAAGAATAATTAAAAATTTATCACACGAATTTTTGTAATGTCCATCTTCACCGACTGTCAGTTTCCTCAATTATGATGTCATAGCTGACCGGTGCGGCTTTTTGTAACATTGCAGAAACACCACAGTACTTTTCCTGTGACAGTGACACTGCACGTTCTAATTTACCCTTTGGCAGATTTTTTCCCTTAAAGTAATAGTTCAGATGTATTTCCGTATACACCTTCGGATGCTCATCTGCAGTTTCAGCTGTTGCTGTAAGCTTGAATTCATCCAGTTTAATCTGCATTTTCTTTAACATAGAAGCCACATCCATGCCGGTACAGCCTATCAGTCCAGCCAGCAGAAGCTTTTTCGGACGTGGTCCCAAGTTAGTGCCACCGTTTTCTTCACTTGCATCGAGTACAAGTTTATGTCCATCGAGTTCCATTTGATAAGCCATATTATCTATTAATTCAGCTTCAACCCTTGCTTGTGCTATTTTGCTCCACTCCCTGATATAATATATTCGCAGTGAAATAACAAGTTTGACAGGATAGTTCCCAGCGATATTATATTATATAAGCTGTATCATCATCATTCAAACACCGACGGTAAAAAAGGTAAAAAAAGTTGGTGTATCAGTAGAGTCTGTTTATAGACATGGTTTATTACTTATGTTACAATATGGCTAAAATTTGTATTTGTAAAGCAAGATTTTATATCAGGGAGAGTGTTCAATTGGACTCGGATAGTATATGGCGTTTGGTTATATTAATTGCCTTATTGGGATTATCAGCTTTTTTTACGGCTGTGGGGACAGCTTTTTTATCACTCAGTCGAATTCACATTCAGAAAAAGGCAGAAGATAAGGTGAAGGGAGCGGACAGGGTATATAATCTTCTTGGGTCCCCTGACAAACTCAAGAATGTGGTTTTACTGGTAGACACTACGGTCAATATTGCTGCTGTTGTATTAGCCACTCAGCTGGCAAGCAGATATTTAAGCAATATTTCTACATGGTTCACTATTCTGGTTATGGTTTTTATAGTTCTTATTTTTGGTGAAATTTTCCCTCATCTGTTGGCTAAGACTTATCCGGAGCGGTTTTCGCTTCGAGTTGTCGGATTGGTAACAGTTTTGATACGAGTATTTAATCCATTAATTGTATTTCTCACATTTATAAGCAACTTAATGATTCGCTTATTTGGATTGAAGGCAAGGGATAAGCCGCAAATAACTGAAGAAGAGTTGCTAACCTTAGTGGATGTAGGTCACAAAGAAGGAGTAATTGATCCTGAAGAAAAGAAATTAATTCAAAATGTTTTTCAATTTGGTGATTCCCAGGTTAAAGACATCATGATCCCTCGTACAGATATTTTGGCAATTGATGTCGAATCCACATATGATGAAGTATGGGATCAGTTTCAAACTGAACAATACTCACGTATGCCGGTGTATGAAAATACACTGGACAACATTGTTGGAATTTTGCATATCAAAGATATCTGTTTTTCCGTTCAAACCAAGGAAGCATTTGATATTTACAAGTGTATTAGAAAGCCATATTATACCTATGAAAACAAACGAATAGCGGATTTATTTGAAGATATGCGAAAAAACCGTTTGCAGATGATTGTAGTTGCCGACGAATACGGCGGTACTGCCGGTATTATCACTATGCAGGATTTAGTCGAGGAAATATTCGGAAACATCGGTGATGAATATGAGGAAATAGTCGATGAAATACAACAGACTGCTCCTGGTGAATATACAATAGACGGGCTGACAAGGTTGAGTGTTATAAATGATGAACTTGGTACTGACATGAAATCCGATCACTATGAAACCATCGGTGGATTTATAACCGGTATCATAGGTCGTTTCCCAAAAAAAGGCGAGGTTGTTGTATACAATAATTTGCGCTGGGTAGTTTTAGAAGTTCATCGCACCAGGGTAATACGTTTACGTTTACAGATCATGGAACCTATACAGGAAGAACTGAAAGGTGAAAAAAAGGAAACTGACTTCTAAAAGAGTTATGAGATGCAAAATATATTCCTTAAATCTCATAATTGCTGGCGGTATCTGTGATGAGGCAGCCCGCATGGGCTTATATATGCTTTAGGAATTCGTGGCTTACTCATCCAATCAACCATGTAAATATGAGATAAGCGAAGATATGCTGGTCTAATATCCGCTTATACGTATAAATTAATAGATAGACATATGCCTGTTTTTCATGATAATATGTGAGAAGTGTGTTTATTATTTTATGAGGTGTGAGTCACTATAGTGAATATTGACTTTCGTAGCTTACTGCATAGACTGGGAAAGCGAAAACAGAAACAACCTGCTGTAATGGCATTGGATATAGTTGAGGTTGGCAATGATACTGTCGATTATGGTCAAAATGATAAGGTAAGCAAACATATTCCTGAAGGTGTAAGCTCAAAGATGTTATATCAGGATATAGTTACAATTGCATGGCCATCATTTTTAGAGATGACATTAACCCAACTTGCTTCCATGGTAGATATGATGATGGTAGGGCAATTAGGTTCTTGGGCTATTTCTTCTGTCGGATTGACCACACAGCCAAAATTCCTGTTAATGCTTATGTTTATGGCTATGAATGTTGGTGCAACAGCACTTGTTGCCAGATATAAAGGTGAAGGTTCACCACAAAAAGCAAACAAAATACTACGACAGGCATTTTTGCTAACCTTTGTTTTATCATTGGTAAGCTCTATTTTCGGATATATATATGCTGAAGATATGGTGCGGTTTATGGGTGCTTCTGAGGCTATAACACTGAAGCAGGGAACAATTTATCTAAGAATACAAATGCTGGGTTTTGTCCCATTGGCTCTAACCAGCACTGCAACTGCTAGCTTGCGGGGAGTAGGCAGTACCCGAATTTCTATGGTATACAACTTGATAGCCAATCTTGTCAATGTTTTTTTTAACTATGGTTTGATTGGCGGTAGAATGGGCTTTCCAAAAATGGGAGTAGCCGGCGCATCACTAGCTACTATCATCGGTCAGTCAGTTGCTTTTGTTTTAGCAATTACTGCGTTGCTCCGTGGAAATCAATATATTCGTCTAAACCTGAAAGAGGGTTTCAAGCCGGATTGGCAGGCAATGAAATCAATTTTTAAAATTGGTATTCCTTCTATGATAGAACAAGCTTTCATGCGTACAGGGATGATTTTATATGTTAAAACTGTAGCTTCTCTTGGTACTGTAGCCTATGCAACTCATAACATTTGTATGAACATTCAAGCCATGTCATTTATGACAGGGCAAGCGTTTGGGGTGTCCGGCACTTCATTAGTAGGTCAAAGTCTGGGCAAGCACCGTCCAGACATGGCTCAAGCATACGTCAGACATACAAGAAGAGTAGGTCTGGGTATAGCTGTATTACTATCATTAATCTTTTTCTTTCTTGGCAAACCAATAGTTTCGCTGTATACCAATGAAGCGGAAGTAATAGCTCAAGGTGCAAGAATTCTAATGTTTGTTGCCTTGGTGCAGCCTCTGCAGTCTTCACAGTTTATACTTGCCGGCGCTCTTCGCGGTGCAGGCGATACACGTGCAACTGCAGTTATCTCCTTTATTACGATATTAATAATTCGACCATCCTTGGCTCAGTTTTCTATAAATGTGTTGGATTGGGGCTTGGAAGGTGCATGGTTTGCCTTGTTAATGGATCAAGCCATACGTTCTCTCCTGGTATTGTTTCGCTTTAATTCCGGAAAGTGGAAACGTATCAAGGTTTAGATAACTTTTCATTATTTAGTCCTCTTATGAGGACTTTTTATTTTATTTTTCTAAACTATTTATTTTAGCGCGCTAATGTGTTACTATAACATACAGATAAACTTGCTCAATATGAGCTTTAATAGCTATAAGCTGATGCTTCGGAGTATTGATGCTATTTATCTGCTATTGACATCCAGGGTATTATTGTAGTAGATTTATTAGTACAATTTAAAATTTGATTCAAAGGGGGATAATATTATGAAAAAGGTAATATTGCTGCTGACAAGTGTAGTTGTAGTTCTGGCTTTATTTGCCGGCTGTTCTGGCGCAAATACCGGGAATACGATTAGAATTGGTGTAAACTATGAACTAACAGGAAAGGTAGCATCCTACGGGGAAGATTCTGTACAGGGAATTGAGCTGGCTGTAGAAGAAATCAATGCAGCCGGGGGTATTGATGGTAAAGAAATTGAAATAGTCAAATATGACAACAAATCAGATGAAGCTTTGGCTACAACTTTGGCAACCCGCCTTATGACGCAGGATAAAGTGCTGGCAGTTTTAGGTCCTGCAACTTCGGGAGCTTTTAAAGCAACCATACCGACTGCAATTCAGAACAAAATACCTGTAGCATCAGGCTCTACAACGGCAGACGACATTACTGTAGATGACAATGGAGTCAAGGAGTATGCCTTCCGTATATGTTTCAGTGATAATTATCAGGGAACAGGAATGGCTAATTATGCTATTGACAGACTAAATGCTGCAAAAGCGGTTATCATTGTGGACAATTCCAGTGATTATGGCAAAGGTCTTGCTGAAGCCTTTACCAATGCCTTTAAAGAAGGCGGCGGTTCTATTGTTGCACAGGAAGCTTATGTAGCAGGGGATACCAATTTTAATTCCATCATAACCAAGATAAAAGGTGAGGAATTCGATGTAATTTTTATCCCGGGTTACTATGAGGAAGCAGGTTTAATAATCAAGCAGGCCAGAGAACAGGGAATTACTGTTCCCATCCTTGGAGCTGATGGCTTTGACTCACCGGATTTGGCGAAACTGGCTGGAGATGAAGCGCTGAATGATGTGTATTATTCCAACCATTTTTCATCTCTTGATGTAGACCCGGTAGTACAGAATTTTATTGAAGGCTTTAACAAAAAATATAATGAACAACCAGGTGCCTTCCATGCTCTAGGGTATGACCTGGCAAAATTCGTAGTAGACAGCATCGATCGGGCTGAAAAATTGGATGGAGAATCTGTAAAAGACGCTTTGGCAGCTACTGTAGATTTTAAAGGTGTCACAGGAACTTTTACCATTGACGAGAACCACAACCCTGTTAAAGACTTGATTGTAATTGAATTAGTCGATGGCAAGCAGCACTCCAGTGAAAGGCTGAGCGCTGACTAAGGTTCCAAGCTGCTTTATAAAGGAAGTTTTAATTTAAGGATATAAGTGAGGAACGATGTGCCTCACTTATATCCATTTATAGAAATGGCAAGCGGAAAGAAGGGGAAAGGATTGGAACAGCTAATCCAACAAATTATCAACGGCATTTCACTGGGCAGCATATATGCACTAATTGCATTGGGATATACAATGGTATACGGTATTATTAAGCTGATTAATTTCGCCCATGGTGATGTCTATATGTTAGGTGCATATATCGGCTTTTTTTGCATGACCTACCTGCATCTGGGTTTTTTGCCGTCTCTGCTTGTTTCAATGATTCTATGTACACTGATAGGCATCGCAATTGAAAAAATCGCTTATAAACCTTTAAGAAATGCAACTCGTATTGCAGTACTGATTACTGCAATTGGTGTCTCTCTGTTTATTGAATATGGAACCATGTTTATTGTAGGAGCAGGTGTCCGCACATACCCTCCCTTGACTGGATTCATTACAAAACGTTTTCAGTATGGTGATGTAGTAATAAACATGCAGCAAATACTGATAGTTATCATAACAATAATTCTTATGGCAGCGTTGCAGTTTACTGTTAAAAAAACCAGAATAGGCAAGTCAATGAGGGCTGTATCTTTAGATAGTGATGCTGCACAGCTTGTGGGCATCAATGTGGATACCACAATATCATTTACCTTTGCACTGGGTTCAGCTCTGGCTGGGGCTGCAGGAATTTTGGTAGGTGTTTACTACAACTCCATCAACCCTCTCATGGGAACCATACCTGGTTTAAAAGCCTTTATAGCCGCAGTTTTTGGAGGTATCGGAATTATACCGGGTGCCATGCTTGGTGGTTATTTAATCGGTATAATCGAGGTTTTTGTATCGGGATACGGTAACTCCATGTATAGAGATGCTGTAGTATTTGCTATTCTTATACTGATTCTTATTGTAAAGCCCACAGGGATTTTGGGCAAAAACGTAAGGGAGAAGGTGTAGAGTTGAAAAAATTGTTTACATTATTGCTAACCTTCGCCATCATACAAATATTAATATATTTAAATATCATCAATGATTATTTACAGGCAACGCTGGCTACTATTTGCATCAATATTATTCTGGCTGTCAGTTTAAACTTAATCACCGGCTTTACCGGCCAGTTTTCATTGGGTCACGCCGGGTTTATGTCGATAGGCGCTTATGCATGCGCGATCGCTTTGATGAGAGTACCTACGGTTTGGGGCTTTCTGGCAGGCTTGTTTTCCGGTGCTATTTTGGCTGCCTTGGTAGGATTCCTGGTAGGGCTGCCCACTTTGCGCCTGAGAGGCGACTACCTTGCAATTGCCACCTTGGGAATGTCTGAGATTATACGAATCGTATTTTTAAATATGGACAGCATAACCAACGGTGCAGCGGGCTTGAGCGGTATCCCCAGGTTTACCAACTGGTTCTTTCTTTATGTATTTATGGTGGGCAGTATTCTGCTTATAGCTCAATTTCTGAACTCATCACATGGCAGAGCATGTATTTCAATAAGAGAAGATGAGATTGCCGCAGAGGCTGTAGGAATCAATACCACAAAATACAAGGTGACTGCCTTTACTATTGGAGCTTTCTGTGCTGGAATTGCCGGTGCTTTGTATGCTTCCTATTTTTACTTCTTAAAGCCTGATACTTTTGGATTTCAAAAGTCAATAGATATTTTAGTAATTGTAGTCCTTGGTGGGTTGGGCAGCATATCCGGTTCTGTGCTTGCAGCTGTCCTGCTGGCACTGATCTCTACACTTCTACAGGACTTTTCAGAACTTCAAATGATCATCTATCCTATGCTGCTTATTATTATTATGATATTCAGACCTCAGGGGCTAATGGGCTCAAAGGAATTGTCCTTGAAAGTTTTCCAAAAACTTGGAAAAATTTTACCTGCCAGGAAGGGAGGGAGATGAAATGTCTATTCTTGCTATTAATAAATTGACCAAATCCTTTGGCGGCGTAAATGCAGTAACCAATGTCAGTATGAAAATCAACAAAGGAGAATTGGTAGGTCTTATCGGTCCTAATGGTGCAGGAAAGACTACGGTATTCAATCTCCTGACAGGTGTTTATTCATCGGATAGCGGCAGTATTCAATTGTTGGATCAAGAACAGCAAAAAGAACTGCGGGGTCTAAAACCATACCAAATATGCAAACTGGGTGTTACCAGGACCTTCCAAAACATACGATTGTTTAAGGACTTAACGGTGTTGGACAATGTTCGGATTGCCATGCATCAAAAGGTCAGATATGGTTTACTTCCCAGCTTTTTGCATCTTCCTTCATATAAAAGAGAAGAAAGGCGATTGATGAAAGAATGTATGGAACTTCTCAGCATTATGGAACTGGATGATAAGAAGAGCGAGTTGGCTAAAAACCTTCCATATGGTCAACAGCGACGCTTGGAGATAGCCAGAGCCCTTGCGACTAAGCCTGTCCTATTGCTTCTGGATGAACCTGCTGCAGGCATGAATCCTGCTGAAACAACGCAATTAACACAACTCATACAATGGATTCAATGCAAATTCGATTTAACCATTTTATTAATCGAGCATGACATGTCCTTGGTAATGAAAATATGCCGGCGAATCTATGTATTGAATTACGGCATGCTGATAGCAGAGGGAACTCCGGATGAAATTAAAAACAACAAGCAGGTAATTAAGGCTTATTTGGGAGAGGATGTCAGCCATGCTTGAGATAAGAAATATGAACGTTCATTTTGGAGTCATACATGCACTTAAGGGAATCTCCTTAAGCGTAGATTCAGGAGAAATAGTAACACTGATTGGTTCCAATGGTGCAGGTAAAACGACGACTCTCCGCACGATTTCCGGCTTAAAGAATGTAAGTGACGGGGAAATTATATTAAAAGGAAAAGATATTACTCGTATGTCTGCTCAGGAGCGGGTGAAATTAGGTATTTCACACGTACCTGAAGGACGCCATGTATTTTCCACCATGTCGGTATTGGAAAACCTGGAGCTGGGTGCCTTTCTTCGCAAAGACAGAGAAGAAATCGCCAAAGACTTGAAAATGGTATATGATTGGTTTCCAATTCTGTTTGACCGAAAAAAACAAATGGCAGGAACCTTGTCAGGTGGAGAGCAGCAAATGCTGGCTATTGGAAGGGGCTTGATGAGCCGACCTGAAATTCTTTTCCTGGATGAGCCGTCCATGGGTCTGGCACCCTTGCTGGTACAGGAAATATTTAGTATAATAAAAGAGATCAACGGCACAGGCACAACTATATTATTGGTGGAGCAAAATGCCAGTATGGCGCTATCAATTGCAGATCGTGTCTATGTTTTAGAAACAGGTTCTATTGTTCTCAGCGGTACAGGAGCCGAACTTATGCAAAGTGATGACATTAAAAAAGCATATTTAGGAGGTTAACTTATGTTTGTTAAAACAAAAATGACCACCAATCCTTTTACCATTACCCCTGACCATACCGTTCCTGAAGCGCATGAAATTATTGTCAAGCATGGTGTGAAACGTCTGCCCGTTATACACAAAGGAAAATTGGTGGGAGTGGTTTCAAAAGAGGATATCGATCGTTATTCTCCTTCGAAAGCCACCAGCCTCAGTATGGGGGAAATTACCTACCTATTGGCAAAAACAAAAATAAAACAGATTATGTCAAAGGATGTAATTACCGTTTCACCGGATGCCTTGCTTGAAGAAGCCGCAACCTTAATGCGAGACAACAAGATTAGCTTTCTGCCTGTAGTAGACAACAAGGAAACTCTTGTCGGCATTATAACTGAAAGCGACATATTCGATTCCTTTATTGAGCTTTTAGGTTTTCGTGAACACGGTACCAGGCTGACTATCGAAGTCAATGACGAGCCTGGCATCATGTCCAATCTAACCAATATTATCGGTCAGTTTGGTGCCAACATAACCCGTGTATCTGTGTATAGGGGTTTAAACGGCAGAAGCTCAATAGTAGTAGGCATCAATTCCTTTAATACCGAGGAAATAGAAAAAGCAATAGAAAAAACCGGATTTACCATCCTGCATAAGCTGGAAAATAAAAACCGGTGATTTGGCTTTAGTTAAGTTTAAAACTTGTTATTTTATCAAATGACCGCCGGCAAAGCCTTGATATTCGTTAAGGAACCACTCGGCGGTTTTTGTCATGTAAACCCCCAGTTCTTCTCCTTTGTAAGCTAAAGTAACAGTCATGTTGCCATAATAATCATCTATCACATACAAGCGGATAACCAGTTTGTTTTCCTGTGTCCACTTAGCGACAGCCATACACTTATACATTTCTTCTTTAGGAATACCGATGGTATCGCCATAGTAATGAGTTTCCGGGAATCGCCCCATTTTATAGTCTTCCATGCCAAATTCGATACGCTTTTCTTCATCCTGTTTTTCTAAAATAAGCTGTCCTTCTTTATCTTTAAATTTAACTGTCAGCTTTTGAATACCCATGGGATTGGGATTCAAAGAATATTGATGAGCATTTATTTTTTCTGCCAAAGCTGAGCTGTTTTTTCCCGACAAAGGATTTACCACGCGGAGTTTGCTCAAAGCTTCAGCCAATTGTGAAGTTGCTGTTTCATCTACCGGCAGAGGAGCTGGATGCAAGTTTTCGACTATTTCATCCCACAAGAGTTCCATTATTCCTGCATAGACTTGAGCCGAACCCTGAGTATCGCCGGTACATACAAAGAGGAAATCCTCTTTGGGGATACATATTGCAAGCTGCATTCCCATACCGCAGAAAGCATATGCTCCATCTTTCAATATCCAGATCTGAAAGCCGTAACCGTTGCCATGCATATAGTCTCTATGACCGGTTGGCGAATTGTCAATTTGTTTTGAGCTTGCTGCTTGTACATATTTTTCAGAGAGGTACTGCTTGCCGCCAATATTACCATTATTCATATAAAGAAGGGCAAGTCTGGCAAGGTCCCTGGTAGTGCATATTACGCCGCTGCCGCCCCAGGTATTGCCTTCAGGAGCCTTTACACACCAGGCTTCTTCGCTGAATCCCAATTCACGAAGCATCCTGTCTTTCATATATTCCAAAAATGGCTTCCCAGTCAGGCGTTCTACAAGCACATTCAAGGTATATGTAGCAGAGGTGTCATAGCTGAATATGGTACCTGATGGATGGCTGGGTTCAGTGTTAAAGAAGGTCCAGAGCCAATCCTTGTCCTTTTCACCGTAGGTAGTGGTTGTATATGGGGTTGCCATTGTGAGCAGATCACGAATCTTCATATCCAATACACAAGGATGAGGGCTTTCTGGAAGCTTGTCTTGAAAATAGTCACATATGTGGTCATCAAGAGAGATACGTCCTTCATCTGCCAACAGACCAATGGAAGTGCCTACAAAAGTTTTGCTTACAGAATACATGCGATGCAGATGACCCTGGCGGAAAGGAGCATAGTAACCTTCTGCAACTACGTGACCTTTGCGCATCATCAGTATGCTGTGCATCATGATGCCATTGTCTTTTATCTTCTGTAGAAACTTTAGTATTTGTTTTGAAGATATACCCATGCTTTCCGGTTGGGCAATGGGAAAAAGCTTGTTTTTCATACAAAAATCCTCCTTATTGACTTGCTATATCAGGAATATCATTTGCCCGGGCATTATTCATAGAATTCTGCTGCCAGAGCTTCAAAAGCCGGAATGGAGTTCTTAACGGTTTCCGTACTCACACTGTAGGAAATTCTCACATGACCGGGACCACCGAAACCGGACCCGGGAACCAACAAGAGATTGTAAGCTGATGCTCGTTTGACAAACTCCACATCGTCATCCAAGGGCACTTTTGGAAACAAGTAAAAAGCTCCTTTGGGTTTGACACAGGAAAAGCCAAGGCGGGTTAAGTGATGATATAAAAAATCTCTTCTTTCTTTATATACCTCTATATTTATATCTGTATCCAATGAATCAGCAACAACCCTTTGAAACAATGCAGGAGCGTTTACAAAGCCCAGAACTCTATTGGACAGGCTTAATCCGCTGATTAGGAGTTCAGCCTTGGGAACTGTGTTGTTTACAGCAATATATCCAATACGATCTCCCGGTAAATTAAGAGATTTGCTAAAGGAGTTTACAACAACAGAGTTGGGGAATATCTTGAGAACAGACGGAACGCTTGCTCCGTCATAAACCAGTTGTGTATAAGGCTCATCAGAAATCACCAGGATATGATTACCATACTCTTTTTCTTTTTTTAGAACAAGATCGGCGAGATCCATTAAAACAGATTCTTCATATATGACACCAGTAGGATTATTCGGAGAATTTAATAGAATCGCTTTAGTTGCAGAGGTGATTTTTGACTCCAGGTCGTTCAGATCCGGCTGAAATGTCTCCATATTGCATTGTGAAAGCACCATATTCCCGTTGAAATTATCAATATAATTACTGTACTCAGCAAAATAGGGAGCCAGTACAATAACTTCTTCACCGGGATTCAGAACTGTTTTTAAAACTACATTCAGACCGCCTGCAGCACCGCAAGTCATAATAATATGCTTTTCAGTTAATGAAATGCCTGTGTCTTTACTTATGTGCCGGGCTATTTTATCACGCACCTCTGGGTATCCTGCATTGTTCATGTACTTATGAAGATCTGGTTCTTTTGAATTAACCAGATTACGCAGTACGGCAAGGGTTTCCTCCGGAGGCTCCTGATCCGGGTTGCCTAAAGAAAAATCATATACTTTATCGTCTCCATATTTCTTTTTCAGCACCTCACCCTGCTCAAACATAGCACGTATCCAGGACGGTCCTGAAATCTTTTTTAAAACTTTATCTGCTATCACATCTTAACCTCCAATAGTTTTGCTTATTTAGCATTAAATCCACAGCAATCATGTTTCGTGGTAATTAAGAAGACAATGTCGTTATAATATATTCTGACTCCTGACTTCTGACTACTTTGGATGCGACTGAAAGCCATGCTATGTATAGTATATCAATCCCTTGAAGAATGGCAAGGAAAAACTTCTCATCAAGCGATACAGACGGAGAAGCTTAAGAATAAGAAGAATTGTATTGACAAATACCTCTTCGGAGATGTTAAATATATCTTGAAACTTCTTCTTTAAATTTTAAAAAGAGAAGATATCAGGTATGATTGAAATATCGGGAACGTCTAATACTTTGGAGGATATTATGTTTAAAGAATTATTTGAATCTTTTTTTCTTGTTTTAATCGCAGAAATGGGCGATAAGAGTCAACTTTTGGCTATGACTTTTGCTGCTCGCTACCCTGTAAGAAAAGTGCTATTGGGAATTCTGATAGGTGCTGTTTTGAATGATGGCTTGGCTGTTCTTCTGGGCAGCATGGTATCTGCATTCCTTCCAATAGATACGATACAGATTATAGCAGGCTTTGCTTTTATTATATTTGCCCTGTGGACACTAAGATCGAAGGCAGATGAAGAAGAAGATGGAAAACACAAGTTGAAGCTGGGTCCGGTCCTGACAGTAGCACTGGCTTATTTTTTAGGAGAGTTTGGGGACAAGACCCAATTGACTGCCATTACTCTGGCTTCTCAAGCGGTTTACCCAGCAGCCATTTTAGCTGGGACAGTTATGGGTATGTTTTCGACTGGAGCCCTTGGGATTTATATAGGAAGCAAATTAGGGGATAAAATTCCGGAAACAGCTGTTCGATTGGTTTCTTCCGGTGTTTTTTTGTTCTTTGGCATTACAAAGCTGCATCAAAGTCTGCCCAAGGAATATCTGACATTACCTTATACACTGTTTTTTACAATAGTCTTGTTCTCAGCAATATTTTATCTAACAAATATTTTGTTGAAGGCCCGTAAAAGCGGGCAGGAATCTGCACTGATCCGCAGATCAAGAGAACTGCATGAATATTTTCGACGCATGGAGGAGGATTTTGACAGTATTTGTCTGGGAAGTGAAAAGTGTGGACATTGTCAAGGAAGAAGATGTATTGTAGGGTATACCAAGATCCTGATTATGTACGGGCTGGATGAAAAATCTGCAAATCACCTTGCCAGAGCACAGGTACGTTCCAATACCATTAACAAGCCTTTCAGCAAGCAGCAGGCAATGGAGAGTCTGATATTAACCTTGAAAACACTGAAAGAACACTCATCAGCCGAAGATTTGGAGCCGATACATGAAATTAGAAGAAATTTGGAATTGATTTTATTTGGCAAGAGCATAGAAAAAATCAGCGACTGGAATGAATATGAAGATCGCTTGTTTCAAATCAATAAATCAATAGCAGCTGCTCTGTTAAGGGATGTATAGCAGTATTTCTCTGATAATACAGTTTCATTTGACCATTTTTATGGTATCAGATATAGTATATTCATATTCTTTGAGCTGACAAGACAGCAAAGGGATAGCAGCTTGAAAAATTGAGATTTTTTAAAAGTGGAGATGAGAAGTGTAATGAACAAATCAAATTGGAAATTTGACACTCTTCAGGTACATGCAGGACAGTCAGTGGATCCAACTACCGGTTCAAGGGCTGTTCCCATATATCAAACATCATCCTATGTTTTTGAGGATACGGACCATGCAGCAGACCTGTTTGCTTTACGTAAGCCGGGGAATATATATACACGAATGATGAATCCAACTACTGATGTGTTTGAGCAGCGAATGGCTGCACTGGAAGGGGGAGTCGGAGCCTTGGCTGCAGCTTCCGGTTCATCAGCAATCATGTATGCAATAATTAACATTGCAGGAGCAGGAGATGAAATCGTTTCAGCCGGCACCTTGTATGGCGGTACCTACAATTTGTTTTCTACCACCCTTTCCAGGTTCGGTATACGAACTGTTTTTGTTGATCCGGATGATCCGGAATACTTTAGAAGAGCTATTACGGATAAGACCAAAGCCCTGTATGTCGAGAGCATAGGAAACCCGGGAATCAATATCCCTGATCTGGAAGCCATTGCAGCCATAGCCCATGAGAACCACATCCCGCTTATTGTAGACAATACATTTGCAACTCCATATCTGCTGCGGCCTTTTTACTTTGGGGCTGATATTGTAGTACATTCTGCTACCAAGTTTATAGGAGGGCATGGCAGCTCCATAGGAGGCGTAATTATAGATTCCGGAAAATTTGACTGGGCAGCAAGTGACAAATTTCCGGGTCTGACAGAACCTGATCCCAGCTATAATAATATAAGATATGCTGAGGATCTGGGACCGACAGCTTACATAAGCAAAGCCCGGGTTCAACTGTTGCGGGATACGGGAGCCTGCTTGAGTCCGTTTAATTCATTTTTGTTTATACAAGGTCTGGAAACCCTGTCTCTTCGTGTGGAAAGACATGTGTCCAATGCAAAAAAGGTCGCGGATTTTCTTCAATCTCATAAATCGGTGGCATGGATTAATTACCCGAGCTTGGAAAATAATAAGTATTACTTTTTAGCAGAAAAATATCTTCCCAAAGGATCCGGCTCAATATTTACATTTGGTATAAAAGGCGGTTTGAATGCAGGAAAGAGATTCATTGAGAATCTCCAATTATTTTCTTTGTTGGCCAATGTTGCTGATGCGAAGTCTCTGGTAATCCACCCAGCCAGCACAACTCACGCTCAACTTTCTGAAAAAGATCAGAAGGCAGCCGGTGTTACGCCGGATATGATTCGATTATCAATTGGAATCGAAGATCCGGATGATATTATTGAAGATCTGGAACAAGCGCTTCGTATTGCAACTTTATAGTGTAATTTTATACCGGAAAGTTGGAAAGCAGAATGCTAATAGGAGGTAAAAAGCATGTTAAAAATTGCAGCTAATCTTACAGAATTGATTGGAAATACTCCTCTGCTCAGGGTTTCAAATTATAGTAAAGCAGAAGGAATTGATGCTGATCTATTGGTGAAATTGGAATATTTCAATCCTGCAGGCAGTGTTAAGGATCGAACTGGATATTCCATGATAAAGGATGCTGAAAATAGAGGTATCTTGAAAGAAGGTTCGGTGATTATCGAGCCCACCAGCGGGAATACCGGCATAGCTTTAGCAGCTGTATGTGCTGTTAGAGGCTATAGATTGATTTTAACAATGCCTGAAACCATGAGTATGGAAAGAAGAAATCTTTTAAAAGCACTGGGAGCGGAGCTGGTTTTAACTCCCGGTTCAGAAGGGATAAATGGTTCCATTCGCACAGCCGAGGAAATCGCCCTAAAGACTCCTGATTCCTATATACCCCAACAGTTTAAAAACCCAGCCAATCCTGCAATTCACAGAGAAACCACAGCTGAGGAGATTTGGAGGGATACCGACGGCAAGATAGATATTTTTGTAGCTGGAATAGGTACCGGCGGTACAATTACAGGAGTTGGAGAAGTCATAAAACGGAGAAAGCCGGCTTTTCAAGTTGTGGCGGTAGAACCTATGGATTCTGCTGTCCTGTCTGGTGAAAAACCTGGACCCCACAAGATACAGGGAATAGGAGCCGGATTTGTTCCAGAAGTATTGAACACCTCAATCATTGATGAAATCCTTAAGGTAGAAAACAGCTATGCTTTTGAAACAGCCAAGGCTTTGGCACGGCTTGAAGGTCTGGTTGTAGGCATCTCATCCGGTGCAGCTGCCTACGCAGCTTCTCAGATTGCCAAACGCCCGGAAAATAAAGGAAAAACAATAGTGGCGCTTCTGCCTGATACAGGGGAGCGATATATTTCCACAGCATTGTTTCAAGACAGTTAAAAATACAATGCTAATGAAATGACTAACAAAGCAGAAAAGAGGTTTGGCATTGAGTCAGGCAGATAGAATATTCGTAAATATGTGTAAAGATATTTTGGAAAATGGGTTCAGCAGTCAGGGGCAGAAGATACGTCCGGTTTGGGGTGATGGAGAACCTGCTCATACTATTAAGAAGTTTGGAGTGATTAATCGCTACGACTTATTAGAAGAGTTTCCCATATTGACTCTGCGTCCTACACCTTTGAAAAAGGCTGTTGATGAAATACTTTGGGTCTGGCAGAAGAAATCCAACAATATCAAGGATTTAAACAGTAAAATTTGGGATGCCTGGGCTGATGAAGAAGGCTCTATCGGGAAGGCATATGGCTATCAGCTTTCTATAAAGCACAAGTACAGCGAAGGAGATTTCGATCAGGTAGATCGGGTGCTTTACGATTTAAAAAACAACCCTTACAGCCGAAGAATAATGACCAATATCTACAATCACTACGATCTTCATGAGATGAATCTATATCCTTGTGCCTACAGCATGACTTTTAATGTAACAGATAACAAGCTTAATGCCATATTAAACCAGAGGTCGCAGGATGTTTTACCGGCAAACAATTGGAATGTATGTCAGTATGCCATACTTGTACATATGTTTGCAGCTGTCAGTGACCTTCAAGCAGGTGAACTTGTGCATGTTATAGCTGATGCGCATATCTATGACAGACACATTCCCATTGTTCAGGAATTGATTGAACGTCCTCAATATGACCCGCCAAAACTACATATAAATCCTGATGTCAAAGATTTTTATGCGTTTACAGTGGACGACTTTGAACTAGAAGGATACATGAAAGGACCGCAGATAAAAAATATTCCAATAGCAGAGTAAGGGGTAGTTATAGTATGAACTTCATAGTTGCCGTAGATGAGCAATGGAACATTGGCAGAGAAGGTGCTTTGCTTCAGCCTATTTCAGAGGATCTTAAGCAGTTTAAGGCAAAAACCATGAATAAGACAGTCGTATTGGGTAGAAAAACCCTGCAAACCTTTCCTGGAGCCAAACCTTTAAAAGGAAGAACCAATATTATTTTAACCAGGCAAGAAGACTTTTCTGCTGAAGATGCCTTAATATGTCATTCTTATGATAATTTGTTTCAAATGCTTCACAGCTATTGCAGTGAAGATATTTTTGTAATAGGCGGGGGAGAGATTTACGCAAAGCTGATTCCATATTGTGAAATTGGATATGTCACTAAGATCCACAAGGCATATTCTGCAGATACAAGCATACCCAATTTAGATCAGGAACCTGCATGGCAAATTATAAAGAATGAAGGAACCTACCACTTCAAAGATGATATTTATTACAGCTTTTTGACTTACTATAATGGCATGGTGCTTCCCATACCTTGAATCAGAATTGAATATCCACTAACAGTAAAGAACAACTCCAATGGTAATGCATATAATGTAACATATCCAATTGGAGGTGAGATTTATATATGTTTGGTAGATATGGTATTAATCAAACCTGCCCCAGTGGTACGCAGCCCTATACCATCCGTGCAGGGGATACTTTTTATTCATTGGCTATCAGATTCAATACTACAGTAGCAGCAATCATGGCAGCCAATCCCAATGTAGATCCCAACCGGTTGATGATAGGTCAGGTCGTCTGTATTCCCGGCGCACCTGGTCCCGGTGAGTGCCCCAGTGGTACGCAGCCCTATACCATCCGTGCAGGAGATACTTTTTACTCTTTGGCTATCAGGTTCAATACTACGGTAGCAGCAATCATGGCAGCTAATCCCAACGTAGACCCAAATCGTTTACAGATAGGTCAGGTCATCTGCATCCCCGGCGCACCTGGTCCTTCCTGCCCCGGAGGTCAACTTTATACCATAAGAAGCGGAGATACTCTTTATGCTCTCGCAAACAGGTTCAATGTAACAGTCGCTGCGATTATGGCAGCCAATCCAGGTATAGACCCAAATCGTTTACAGATAGGTCAGGTCATCTGTATTCCGGCACCTTCACCTGGCAGATGCCCCAGCGGTTCAAGCGAATATACCATTCGTGCAGGAGACACCTTTTTCAGTCTTGCTAGAAGGTTCAATGTCAGTGTGCAGGCTTTGTTGGATGCAAATCCCGGTGTAAACCCTGATGCACTGCAAATAGGTCAGGTCATTTGCATACCCCGCGCGTAAACTGACAATTATAGAATGGAATCGGAGCAGCATGGGGTAACAAAGGAACAACAAGACTTATTTAAAAAGCAGCAATTATGATACAGTGTTCATAAATTGCTGCTTTCTTTTAGAATATTTCGGCATGCTCAATTCAATTATCTCCTATCAGCCAGAAAGAAAAGAGCGAGTGTGCCAGGACCTGAATGCGCTCCAATTACAGGACCTACATTGTTTATAACAATATCTTTTACCTTATAGTCAGCTCTGATAAGGTTTGCCAGAGCTTGTGCATCTTCAGGGGCATCGCCGTGACTGATGAATATGGTCTGTTCTTCCGGATTGACTATGGTTTCCTGTAATTTTTCATAAAGAGCCCGAATAGATTTTTTTCTGCCCTTGACTTTGGAGACGGGTATCAGACGACCTTCATCGTCAACATGCAAGATGGGCTTTATATTCAGCATGGTGCCTATAAATGCAGCAGCACCGGAAACACGTCCACCTTTCTTCAGGTGGTTAAGATCGTTTACTGTAAACCAGTGGGCTGTTTTCAGTTTGTTTTCTTCCACCCATTGAATCAACTCTTCTTTGGATGCGCCTTCTTCCAGCATTCCAATAGTATTCCATGCAATCAACCCCGAACCAAGAGAGGCTGCTTTGGTATCAATCAATGTAATGTCAGCTTCAGGATATTCTTCCAACAGCATTTTCCTGGCAAGTAGAGAACTGCTGTAGCTTCCACTTAAGGCAGAAGAAAAGCTGAGGCTGATAACGGGTCTGTTTTCTTCTATAAAAGGACGAAAGGTTTTGATGTAAACATCAGTATTTACCTGGGAGGTGGTAGGCATTTCACCAGCTCGTACAGCATCGTAGAATGCCTTTGGATCCATACTTTGAAAAAAGTCGTCTATATTCTCTTTACCTTTGAAATGATAGGTAAGATTTACAACAGTGACATCGTGTTCTTTGATATAACTGTAAGGAAAATCAGTACAAGAATCAATAACAATCATTGGTTTCTTTGTATTCATTGGGATTCCTCCTGTTCCTGAACTTTAAGTTAATTATAATATAGTAAAAACTGGATGACAAGCTAATTATTTATTGTTGATATCGAAATTCTGCAGCAAATCCTCCAAAGTGTCACGTCTTCTGACCAGTTTATCAGTGCCGTCACCTTGTATCAGCACTTCAGCAGGTCGGAGCCTGTTATTGTAATTAGAGGACATGGAATAGCCATAGGCGCCGGCATCCATTACTCCGATGATGTCACCTGTTGACAGAGCAGGCAATTTTCTGCTGCTGGCGATAGTATCGCCGCTCTCACAGATGTTTCCAACTATAGTAACTCTCTTTTTCGCTGAATAAGCATATTCTTTGTTTTGAGGATAAACTTCAATATCATGCCAGGCATCATACATTACGGGCCGAATCAGGACATTGAATCCCAGGTCAGTACCGATAAAATGTACTCCGCTGTTTTCTTTTTCAGAATGGACAGTTCCTAACAGAATACCTGATTCTGCTACAACATACCGTCCTGGTTCCGTCATAAACCGTATGTCAGGATTGTTTCGTTCAGCCCAGCTGCTTAACAGTTCTGCAAGCTGCTCGCCGAACACTTTTAATTCCAGCGGTTTTTCATTTTTCTGTTTTTGATAGGGAATTCCAAAGCCGCCCCCCATATCAATAAACCGAAGCTCTTCAAATTGTTCTGCAATCTGAAGAATGGAGCGGATACTTTGTATATAGATATCACCTTCCATAAAGAGAGAGCCTATATGTTGATTGATTCCTGTAAGATTTAAATTATATTCTTTAACAAGTGCTTTAATCTCGGGGATGCGATCATCATTTATACCAAACTTGGTGTTTTTTCCACCTGTAATTACCCTCTCGTGATGTCCAATTCCAAACCCCGGGTTGATACGAACTACAACATCTCCGCCTGGGTTCCATTGTCCATAGGTTTTTAACTGTGATAAAGAGTCAACGCTTATTGTAATTCCCTTATTAACAGCGAACATCATTTCCTCTATTGAAACATTGTTGCCGATATATAATATTTGTTCTGGTTGAAACCCGGCAGCTAAAAGCACATGAATTTCTCCAGGGGACATGGCATCTGCATTAAGCCCTTCTTCACGAATAATTTTAAGAAGCTCCAGATTTCCATTGGCTTTTGTAGAGTAATTGGCATTACAGTTGTTATAAGGTATGAAGTCTGCCATATCCCGACAGCACTTACGCAAGATATTTTCATTATAAACATATAAGGGACTGCCATATTTTTTCAGTAATTCTTGTGGGTTTGTATTCCCGTAGAAATCTGTTTTATTAGTAAAGTAATGATACATTAATGTTCCTCCACTTTGTTGTATATACAGTATCTGTATCTCTCAGAGCGACAGCTTCAAGTTTAAAATATACACCAGAGCTGAATCCTTGTCAATTAAATTTGTTCATCTCAAAACTTTATGCTGCCTTGCTTTGTTTGAATCCCTGAAGTTTTTTTCTTCACTGTTTTTGTTATTTATGATAAACTGTTCTACAAAAAGGATTACAGACAGTTATTAGTATGGAGGTAGAACATGCAGACAATTCCATTTCAATTGGCGAAAGAGTTTAAAATTAGAGAAGAACAGGTGAAAAACACTATTGGATTAATAGATGAGGGAAATACCATTCCCTTTATTGCAAGATATCGAAAAGAAGTTACAGGTGGTCTGGATGACAATGTTTTAAGGGATTTGCATGAAAGGCTGTTGTATCTGCGCAACCTTGAAAATCGAAGACGGGAAATTTTACACCTGATACAGGAGCAGGATAAACTGACAACAGAATTGGAAGAGAGTATCCGTAAAGCACAGACTATGACGGAATTGGAGGACATTTATCGTCCTTATCGTCCTAAGCGCAGAACAAGGGCCACCATTGCCAGGGAAAAGGGTCTGGAGCCCCTTGCTCAAATTATATGGAGCCAAAATGTTAAACATGGCAGCCTGGGAGAACTAGCCGAAGCATACGTAAATCCGGAAAAAGAAGTAAATACTGTAGACGAAGCACTGGCTTATGCCCAGGATATTATAGCGGAAATGATCTCAGATAAAGCAGATTTTCGCAAATTCATAAGGGAGTACACTCTTCAGCATGGAGTTATGGAAACCAAAGCTGCTAGTGAGGAAACATCGGTTTTTGAAATGTATTATGACTACAGCGAGGCAGTCAGTCGAATTGTCCCCCATAGAATATTGGCTATAAATAGAGGAGAAGCTGAAAAAATTTTATCAGTAAAAATCAGGATGGAAGAAGAGAAGTTGATTCATCAAATTATTGCCAGAGTTGTTGTGAGACCCAGCATCGGTAAGGAATTACTGGAGAGAGCAGTAGAGGATTCCTATAAAAGGTTGATTGCCCCTTCCATAGAACGCGAAATTCGCAATCAACTGACAGAAATTGCTGAGGAGCAGGCTATTAAGGTATTTGGGGAGAACCTGCGCAACTTACTGTTGCAAGCACCTATTAAGGGAAAAGTTGTAATGGGAGTGGATCCTGGCTTTAGAACAGGCAATAAGATTGCAGTGGTAGATGATACCGGTAAGGTGTTGGATACAGGTGTAATTTATATGACCCTGCCCAACCACAATATGGATCAAGCAAAGCGAATGCTTAAAAAGCTGGTACAAGACAATCACGTCCAGCTAATTGCAATAGGAAATGGAACTGCTTCAAGGGAAAGTGAAATTGTCATTGCAGAATTATGTAAGGATCCAGGCGGGAAGATACAGTATATTATCGTAAATGAGGCAGGTGCTTCTGTATATTCTGCTTCCAAGCTTGCCAGTGAGGAGTTTCCAGATTATGATGTTGCTCTTCGAAGTGCTGTATCCATTGCCAGAAGGCTGCAGGATCCTCTGGCTGAGCTCGTCAAAATCGACCCAAAATCCATTGGAGTAGGGCAATATCAGCATGATGTAAACCAAAAGCGCCTGGCAGAAACCCTTACAGGAGTCGTAGAGGATTGTGTTAATAGTGTAGGTGTCGATCTTAATACTGCATCAGCTTCATTGCTTCAGTATATTTCAGGCATCAGTCCTGCTCTTTCAAAGAACATAGTAGCTTACCGACAGGAAACAGGAAAGTTTAAAAATCGTAAGCAGCTGATGAAAGTAAGTAAGCTTGGACCCAAAGCCTTTGAGCAATGTGCAGGATTCCTGAGAATTCCCGATGGAGACAATATTTTAGATAATACTGCTGTACATCCTGAATCCTATATTGCAGTCAAACAGCTGTTGGAATGGAAGGGCGAATCTTTAAAAACCATAAAAAAGGATACTTTGCAGAGCCTGGTATCAGAATCCGATACCTGGGACAAGAAGGAATTACTTGGCATTATGGGTATAGGTTTGCCTACCTTGCAGGACATCATTAAAGAATTGCAGAAGCCTGGCAGGGACCCCAGAGATGAATTGCCATCACCTATATTACGCACTGATATTATGGAAATGAAGGACTTGAAACCTGAAATGATTCTGACCGGCACTGTTCGAAATGTTATAGATTTTGGCGTATTTGTAGATATAGGTGTCCATCAGGATGGACTGGTACATATTTCACAACTGTCCAATAAGTTTGTCAAACATCCAATGGATGTGGTTCAGGTTGGAGATATTGTTAGCGTTAAAGTGCTGGATGTTGATGTTAATCGGAAGAGAATTGCCTTATCCATGAAGAACCTCAATTAGTAACGGAGAATTAGATAATTGCTTTGATTTTCTATATAAAGTGTATTATACTATTATTAGAAAATAAACAACGAGCTTTCAGGGCAGGGTGAAATACCCGACCGGCGGTAAAGTCCGCGAGCCTGTAATCAGGTTGAATCGGTGAAATTCCGATACCGACAGTATAGTCTGGATGGGAGAAGGTGCGCATTCGTTCTGTTTCCATTAGCCCCTGATTGTTTCAGGGGTTTTTTACATGTCACTTTCGCAGTTCATTGTTTATTTCCCCAATTAAATTATTAGGAGGAATTCCAAATGAACAAAACTTTAGATTCTGATTTGTACCACAACACCTGCGTATCCAGTTGGAGGAGCATTTTAAAAGTCGATCTCAGCACTCGAAATCTTGTTAAAATCGCCATGCTTTCAGCTACAGCCTTTGTGCTGATGCTTTTACAATTCCCGCTGGCAGCTTTTTTTCCGCCCTTTTTGGAGTTGGATGTAAGTGATGTGCCTGCCTTGCTGGGTGGTTTTGCCCTTGGTCCCCTTGCTGGAATTCTTATTGAGTTGATAAAAAATCTTCTCCATACTCTTATCAGTGGCACTTTAACAGGCGGAATAGGGGAGTTGTCCAACTTCTTTGTAGGCAGTTTTCTTGTAATCCCTGCTTCCATTCTATACATTAGGAATAAAACTAAAAAAAATGCAATACGGGGTTTGCTGGCAGGAGTCATATCTATGACGATATGTGCATGCTTTACCAATTACTATATAATACTACCGTTATACAGCAAGTTGTTTATGCCCATGGAACAAATTATTACTTCGTCACCTCTTGCAATAGTACATGACATGAAGACCTTTATTTTATTTGCTACGATACCTTTTAATTTATTAAAAGGTGCTGTAGTATCAGTAGTTACCTTGTTGGTTTACAAGAGTCTGTCATCTTTGCTGCATAAATAACAGCATTACTTGAAAAAATCGGTTTAACACCAATTTTTTCTTTTTGCAGAATTATTTTGAAATATCAAGGTTTGCCATAAGATTTAAATGGGGATATAATATCCAGTAGTAAAATATTTCAACCCCTTTGGTGCAAGAGAATATATGAGGTGTTTATGTTGACATGGTCTTCACAATCTGAAGAGGAAACCTATCAATTGGGAAAATGGATTGGTGTGAATGGAAAACAAGGTGATCTTATCCTTTTATACGGCGGTATGGGAAGTGGTAAAACTGTGTTGTCCAGAGGTATTGCCCATGGTGCCGGTTTCACTGGAAACATAAGCAGTCCTACGTTTACATTGATGAATATCTATAATGGAAACTTTCCCATATATCATTTTGATATTTTCCGCCTGGATGAACCTGAGGAATTATATGATCTGGATTATGAAGAATATTTTTATGGAAATGGCATAGCCATCGTGGAATGGTCTGAAAGACTTGGACATCTGCTTCCTCAAAATCAAAATTATCTTAAGGTATCTCTTGACAGGGGATATGATGATAATCAAAGGGAAATAAAAATTGAAGCTGTAGGAATCAATAATACTCATTGGAAAGAGGTGCTGAAAAATAGTGAAAGTACTGGCAATTGATTCGTCCTCTTTAGTAGCAGGGGTTGCAGTACTAGATGGAAATAAGCTCCTTTATGAAGTTTATCATCATCATAAACGAAACCATTCGGAAACTCTTATGCCGTTGGTTGAAAAAGCTCTTATCTCCTGTGAACTGATGCTTGGCGACATCGATTTATTTGCTGTTTCAGGCGGTCCAGGTTCTTTTACAGGACTGCGGATTGGTATATCCACAATTAAAGGCTTAGCACAAGCTGTGGAAAAACCTGTTATACCGGTACCTACTCTGGACGCCATGGCATGGAGTGCTGTATGTCCTGGTGCTCTTGTATGTCCCATAATGGATGCCAGGAGGAATCAGGTTTATACCAGCATATACCGCTGGGAAGGAGAAAATTGTGTCAGACTCAAACCTTATTCAGCCTTAGCTGTAAAGGAACTGATTGATAAGCTGAATTCTTATCAGGAAAGCATTCGATTCATAGGAGACGGAATTCCTGTTCATAGAGGTCTGCTGCTTGAAAAAATGGGCAAGTCAGCTCTTTTTGCACCTCCATATTTGGCTTATCAAAGAGCTTCTGTCATTGCTTTTCTGGGTCTAAAAGAAGCGAAAGCAGGGAAAGCAATTCATTGCAGGGATTTAAAACCCTTCTATTTAAGGTTGTCCCAGGCAGAACAAAAAAAGATGCAGCAAGAGGAGGCATTACATGAAACGGCAAATTCTTCCAATGACGGTTCGTGATATAGAAGGGGTTGTTGAGATAGAACAAATGTGTTTTCATGTGCCCTGGTCTCGTGAGTCACTTCGTATAGAAGTGGAACAGAATCGTTGTGCAAAATATTTTGTTATAAAAAAGGAAGAACAGTTGTTAGGATATGGGGGCATGTGGCTGGTCCTGGATGAAGCACATATTACAAATATAGCAGTTCATCCTGATTACAGGCGGCAGGGCATAGGCAGTCAAATTGTCAGGACTTTGATGGAGACAGCAGTCAGAGCAGGGATAGGGCGAATGACCCTGGAGGTTCGAGTATCCAATTACCCGGCTATTGCTCTTTACAAATCCTTTGGTTTTGAAGAGGGCGGAATTCGTAAGAGATATTATGCAAATAACCATGAAAATGCATTGATTATGTGGAATTTTCATATTGGGAGATGTTTGAATGAACAGCAGAATCATAGTTAGCTGTCTGATAAGTGCCTTAATAGTTGTGTTGTTGTATCCGGTAATTTTATTTACATCCATCGAAATGGTTACCTATGACAAAAGTTTTTATGAAAAACAATATGAAAAATTAGACACTGCAGAAGCAATAGGTATTGACGATGACGAATTACTTCGAGTTACACAAGAATTGACAGATTACATCCGAGAACGCTCTGATTCATTAGAACTGATTCAGGCAGAAATAAAAGGGGTACAAAGACAAGTTTTCAATAAACGGGAAATTTTGCACATGATTGATGTGAAAGCATTGTTTCAGTTTGGTTTCCAGCTGCGCAGCATTTCACTTTTAAGCATTGTCGTGCTTTCCATACTTCTATATTGGATATGTTCTGAAAAGTCGCTGAGAATTTTTGCAAAATCCTATCTTGTAGTTACAGCATCCTTATTGCTATTACTGCTGATTGCCGTTCCAGTTATCAAGTCAAATTTCACTTATTATTGGGATCAATTTCATTATTTGTTTTTTGACAATGATTTATGGGTATTGAATCCCAAAACAGACATCATGATTCAAATGGTGCCTGAACCTTTCTTTTATCAGGCAGTTCTGCGAGTGGTAGTTTATTTTGGTTTAGGAATTTTGATAATTGGAGCAGCTTCCTTTTGGATACTTCGAATTGTCAGGAAGAAAAATGTGACGTATATGTAATATGAGATAAGAAGGAGTTATAATGGCTTATTTTGAACAAATGATTGAAAAAGCAGCTATGCTGAAGAATAAAAAAGATGTACTTATACTTGCTCTGGAAAGCTCTTGCGATGAGACTTCTGCGGCTGTTGTCAGAAACGGACGGGAAATGCTGAGCAATATCATAGCTACACAAGTAGACATTCATAAAGTTTATGGAGGTGTTGTGCCGGAGATTGCATCCAGAAAGCATGTAGAAGTCATTAATGAAGTAATCGAACAGTCCTTGGAACAAGCCGGCATTCTAAGAGAAGAACTGGATGGTATAGCTGTTACCTATGGCCCTGGATTAGTCGGCGCTTTATTGGTGGGAGTCTCTGTTGCCAAAGCTCTGGCTTTTGGACTATCCCTTCCTCTTGCAGGAGTCCACCACATTGAGGGGCATATCAGTGCCAACTACATAGAATATCCGGATTTGGAACCTTCTTTTATTTGTCTTGTAGTATCCGGCGGGCATACTCAAATTATACATGTAAAAGATTATGGTCAATATGATCTAATCGGTCGGACCAGGGACGATGCAGCTGGAGAAGCGTTTGATAAGATAGCACGGGTTCTTGGTCTTGGTTATCCAGGAGGACCTGCTATAGATCGCATTGCAGCTGCTGGAAATCCCATGGCTGTTTCATTCCCAAGAGTTCAATTGAAGGACAACCCCTGTGACTTCAGCTTTAGTGGTCTAAAAACCGCAGTCATCAACCACCTGCATAATCTGGAGCAAAAAGGTGAGACCTATGCTGCTGAAGACATAGCTGCCAGTTTTCAAGAAGCTGTTGTTGATGTATTGGTAGAAAAGACCATGAAAGCTGCAGACGGGTTGAATCAAAGGAAAATTGTCCTTGCAGGAGGTGTTGCTGCCAATTCTGCTCTAAGGAAGCGTATGGATCAGGAAACAAAAAATCGTGGCAGTTTGCTGTACTATCCATCACCTGTTTTATGTACCGATAATGCTGCAATGATTGCCAGTGCGGGATATTACCAATTAATGGGGGGCAGAGTTTCTCCTTTAACACTAAACGCTGTTCCCTACCGGGAACTTGGAAGCCGGTAGAGGAGAATGAATTGATTCCTGCAAAAGTTTAAAAATTTTGCTTTAGATGATATGGGTATAAGTATGCTGAATTTTATGTGGAAAGCTTAATGAATCCATGGTATCAACAGATGACAACTGTGGATAAGTCTGTGCATAATGTGGATATATCCCTTTTGACAATTATCAAATATATGCAAGAACACAAAATTCTACAATCTATTATGTAAAAATAACAAATAACGACAGAATTTCCTTTCTTTTATAAACTCACTGCGTTCAATTTTCTGCTAATATTCGTTTTGAATGTAAATCGTTCCGGAAAAAGTTCTTACATATTAATTTATTATTTTCATGCTATGAGCAGCAACATAGTTTAGTGTGAATTGGTAACGCTATAATTATAGGATTAAAAGCTGAGAGAAAGGAGATATAAACAAAATGAAAGTAAAAGAAATTATGACAACAAATATAGCAGCTCTGGCGCCGGACAATACGATTTTAGATGCAGCTAAATCCATGCAAGCTCATAATATCGGATGCATGCCTGTCTGCCTGCCTGATGGCAAGGTTGCAGGAATCATAACAGATCGGGATATTGTGGTACGAAACCTGGCAGGGGAGGGTGACCCGAAAACTACTTTGGTAAAGGATGTCATGACTAAAAATGTGATTACTGCTCAGCCGGATACAGATGTATATGAAGCTGCTGAAATACTTGCTTCCCATAAGATACGAAGATTGCCGGTAGTACTAAATGGCGCTCTGGTAGGCATGATAGCTATAGGGGATCTGGCAACGAGACATATTTTTCACAATGAAGCAGGCCAGGCTTTAAGCGAAATTTCAGAGCCTTCTCGTCCAATGAACATGATGCAATAACAGCATTCATTGTTTACAGGGATAATTTGGCTGATATCGGAACATAATATATTTTGCCTTAACAATAAGAATCAAGGCTTATCTAAGCTATTGATTCTTTTTTTAGGCTGGAATAGCCTGGATTTATTGATTGCAGTAAAGGAGTATGCTATAAATATGCAAAAATTTGAACAATTGAAGCAATTTGTAGATGAGATGGCAGCAGAGCATAAAACAGCTGTTTCTAATAAAAATACCGGATCCTTGAGAAAGATTAAAATAGGAGCAAGGGTTAGGGCGCCCAAGCTGGAAGAAGACAACAAAGTCCTTGCTAAAGCTTACAAATCCACAAACGAAGAGGTAAAAGCCAAGGGAAACATCATACCGGCAGCTGAATGGCTGCTGGACAATTATTACATCCTGGAAGAGCAATTTAAGGAAATCCAATATACTGTAAAAAACGAATTTTACATGGAACTTCCTGTTTTAACAGAAGGAAAATTTAGCGGCTACCCACGTGTATATGGAGCTGCAGCCGGCATGGCAGAATATTTTGACGGACTGATTGATGAAGAAACATTAATATCATTTTTGGAAACCTATCAACAACAAATACACCTTACCAGCAAAGAGCTTTGGGTGTTTCCTGTCATGCTGCGGATATGTTTGCTGGAACGAATAAAAGACATAGCTATTTACATCTCAGATACAATACAGCTGCGAAAACAGGCAGAACAATGGGCAGTCAAGTTACTGCAAAGCATGACTGCCACAAAAGAAGAATCTGGGCTGAAAGATGAGTTTCGCAAAGCCATACAACAACATGAAGACCAAATTGGCATCATGAAGCCGGCATACGCTGAAAGGCTTCTGCACCGCCTGAGAGAAGAGGGAGGAGACGCGGCACCAATCATCAGATGGGTAGACGGAAAGCTCGCCTTATATCATAGCAGCGCAGAAGAAATTGTCCATGAAGAACATCAAAAGCAAGCTTGTTACCAAAGCTCCATGGGAAACGCCATAACCAGCCTGCGTCTGATAACAAGTTTGAAATGGGAAGAAATATATGAACAATTAAGTTTGTTGAATCATATTCTCAATCAGGATCCAGCAGGTATCTATTCCTTGATGGATTTCAGCTCTCGCGAAAGCTATCGCAAAAAGGCAGAAGCACTAGCTGAAAGATATGGACTCGATGAAATGCAGGTAGCAGTGAAGGCCTTGGAATGCGCCAGGGAAAACAGAAACAATTCCCAGGAAAAATTCAGTCATGTTGGTTATTACATTGTTGATGATGGTTTGGAACAGATGGTTGATAAACTGTGTGGCAGGAAACGCAAAATAAGGAGCAAGTCGATATCTTCACTATTGTATTTTGGTTTTATTGGAATCTTTACACTTGGCGGATGGTTCTTATTTTTAGCAGGTATCCATACCAGCTCGGAAGTAATTGGATATGGAGAAATGTTGCTTTCAGCAGTTATTTCTTTCCTCCCCGTTTGGAGTATAGCCATTGGAATAGTCAACTGGGCGGTTACCAGAATATATAAACCCTTTCATATACCTAAACTTGAGCTTAAAGAGGGCATTCCTGAAAAATACCGCACTATGGTTGTAATTCCTACTTTATTGACCGATGTGAAAAGGGTCATGGAGTTAGTAGAGCAGATGGAAGTATTTTATCTTGCCAATCAGGAGGAGAATGTTCATTTTGCCCTGGTGGGAGATTATAAGGATGGTCCTGAAGAACATACCGAGAGTGATGCAAAAATAGTAGAGATGGGAATACGCCTGATTGAAGAATTAAATCAGCGATATGGGAGAAAAGATATCTTTT
>ENA-UOOM01000620-UOOM01000620.1-fermentation-metagenome-genome-assembly--contig:-NODE-620-length-39502-cov-5.467158_pt1 | contig 39502 bp, 30 predicted proteins | sample MGYA00245781_ERZ724031 | MGnify/ENA primary metagenome ERZ724031 (study PRJEB28704, sample SAMN03018317) | fermentation metagenome | biome: anthropogenic terrestrial biome; feature: soil; material... | reverse complement strand
GTAATCTGTTCCAAATATTCCTCAAAGGTAGTCTGCTGCATGTTCTCTTCCCCAAGTTCAGGCAGAACATTGGAGATATAATCATTAAATACTGTGTTTGGTGAAAAAATCAAAATATTACCTGCAGTCATGTTGGAGTCTCGATTCTGATACAGCAGCCAGGCGATTCGATGCAGGGCAATGGAGGTCTTGCCGCTGCCTGCAACTCCCTGAACCATAAGCAATTGATGGTTTTCATCCCGAATGATGCGGTTTTGTTCTTTCTGTATGGTAGTAACAATATTGTGCATCTTTTCATCGGTATTGGAACTCAGGATATTCTGTAATATTTCATCACCTATATTGATATCAGTATCCAGCATAAGCTCCAATTGATTCCGAGTAATACGATATTGACGTTTGAGCGAGACCTTGCCTTTTATAATTCCTTCAGGACAAAGATAATGGGCAGAACCCAGTTCAAAGTCGTAAAATATTCCGCTTATGGGAGCCCGCCAATCATAGATCAGAATATTTCCTTTTTCATCAAAGAAAGAACTGATACCTATATAAATCTCCTCAGCATCGCCAAGTCCTTTTTCTATAAAATCAATCCGACCAAAATAGGGAGACAGCTCCAAACGCTCAAGCTTGGTATACTGCCGCAGAGCTATCTCATAGTTTTGGTTTATCTGCTTTAGAGAATCCATATATTGCTTGACCTCTACTGCTGCATCTACATCGCCATATTCCCAGGAATGATCGACTTCTTCCCATATGGTACGTCCAGCTTGCCGAACTGTCTTACGATAGTCTTTAACTTCTTTTTCTCTGCGGGCAAGTTCATTTAAAATTTTACTATAAACTTTTTGCAAGCGTTTTTCTTCCAGATTCCATTGTACCTGGTTCAATAACTTCAACTCCTATTAGATTCTTCACAACCACTATTATTATTTAAACGACCGGTACATCTGTCGGTTGTTGAGAAGCCAGACCTTATCGGAAAACTCCCCAGGCTTAATAGGCTCGAGAGCCTTTTGCATGTCGTACATGCGGGCATCGATCATGTCCAGATAATGGAGAATTTCCCCTTCTGGGATCATAGGTCTTTTAGGACTGCCAAATTCAGGCTCATAATGGTGGGATAAAAGCATATGCTGCAACAGCACGATAATTTCTCTGTCAGCATTAATCTGGCTTCCTACTCTTTCAATATCCTTAATACCCTGAATTATATGCCCAAGAAGCATTCCCTCGGTAGTATAAGCAGAAACAACGCCCAAATCATTTGCATCCATCTCCTGTATCTTTGCCAAATCGTGCAAAATGACTCCTGCATAAAGCAAATCCGAGTTTAGATGATTGTAAACCTCCAGTACTCGCTCTGCCATTTTCAGCATGGTGGTTATATGATACAGCAGTCCGCCGCGTATGGAATGATGGTTTTTCATTGCTGCAGGATAGTGCTTGAGCTTTTCATTATTCTCATCAAGCAATATACTGGTTATTTGCTGAATCTCTCGATCTTGAATCCGATTTGCATAGCTTCTGATATCAGCCAGCATTATTTCAGAAGAATAAGGAGCTGATGGTATAAAATCTTCAATACGAACTTTATCTGCTGCATTGACCTTTCGAATACGCTCCACTTTAACCTGCTGCTGCCCCTGCCATTCGTTCACCAATCCTTTTATCTTAACCAGCAATCCATCTTCCATATCGATATTGCTGACCATTTCGGTGTCCCATATCTTCCCATTTACTTCTCCTGTTTGGTCGGCAATGATCAAGTCAAAATATCTGTTATTGGCATTGGAAGTCTTAAGTGAAACCGACTTCAACATGTAATAGCCCTGGATTGTCTCGCCTTTGGCAAATGTATTTACCTTCTGCATGCCAAACCCTCCTTTTCTCTTCCTTGATTTTAACACGATAAGCCGGAAAAATGAAGGGTTTCTCTTAAATTGAATCCATCACCAGGAGTAAATCGCCCATTATTCAACAACCAATATTGAGCTGTAACATCCATATCCATCAGTAAATCAACCAAGTGAGGATGACAGGTCATAAGAAAAACCTGATGTGTTTTGCTCAGTTGGGCTATTACAGCAAGTGCCCGCTTGAGATGAGCTGCATCAAAATTAACCAGAGAGTCGTCAATGATTACCGGTAAACTTGAGCCGCTGTCCATTATTCTTCCTAGGCGTATAGCCAGAAAAACCTGCTCTGCAGTGCCGCGACTCAATACCGAGCTGTTTTCTTGAACATCACCATTTTTAAGTGCAAAGGAAAAATCCGATAAATCTTCCCTGGGTAATATCCGTCGATAATCCCCAGCTGTCAGTTGTCTTAAAATGTCTTCCGACTGCAGGAGAAGTTCATCTTTAGTTTTTTCCAAAAACCCATTTCGCATATCGCGGCAAATCCAGGCTGCAGTTTTGTATACAGCATAGCGGTAGGATATCTGATATAGACCGCTGCGCCCTTTGTGAATCATGGCATGGGCTTGTTCCAATAGATCCGTCAAGCTTAATTGATCCAAAAATATCTTTGTTTTCTGTATTTCATTCCTGCATGATTCCAGCGTTTCTTCCTGTTTTTTTATTTGCAGCACCAGCGCCCCATATTCCCGCTCAATGGATTCTTGAGCGGAAAACTCATTAAATATCTTCAGCAGAACCTGAACGGGTTCCTCCAAGGATGTATCAAGTAAATTTTCAATATCCGTGGCTTGAGTAATTCGTTTGGAACCCGCTGTTCTCTCCAGGTTCTGCCGTATTACAACTCTTCTGTTTTCCTTTTCAAGATAGTTTGATCTGGATTCACACAATTCAAAATAAGATTCTACGAGAGTTACCAGATCATTTTTATCATTTTTACTATCTTTATTATTTTCTCCTTCCTCCATGCCAATCAATTTATAGATTCGTGCTTCTGTTCTTTCAATATCCGAAGACAGATGATCCATGTGAATAGCAATCTTCAGCTTATGTTGCCATTTTTCAACAGAGTTATGAATCTCCATCCAGATATCAGTGCTCAGTTGCTCCCGGGTGTAATCAAGGCAGTTAAGGTTTTCAAATTTCGATATGAGAATGTGTATTTCTTGAAACTGCGCTGCCAGAATGCCAGTCTGTTCATTGATATCACTTTCTTGCCGATCAAGCCGATGTATTCCCTCTTGAATACCCATGAGACTTCGGTAATATTCCAACAGACTGCCGGGAGACGGCAATTCTTCCAGACCTAGTGTATTGCTTACATCAATAAGTTCAGCTTCCGTCTTACCCAATTCCCCAGCCAATTCTCTCCTTTTTGTATGCAGTTTGTCCAACTGAACAGAGCAGGAATGCAAACGCCCTTGAATTTCCTTCGAACGAATCTGTGCATCCTTTTGACCCATTCCCTTATAAAATGCAAGCAAAGCAGCACCCAGTATTCCAAGAAAACCTGCAAGAAGTCCAGCAGGCAGATAAAGAAATGACAAGACCGAACCTAATAGAATAAACGATACAGAAACTGAGAAATAAAGCTTTAACCCAGGCATTGGAGTATGATTTTCCCACTCTCCCCGTTGTTTTTCAAGCCCTTCAACTGTTGTTTGTATTTCTTCCAGCTTGGCATCAGTGCGATCCAACTGATTTTCTAATTTCTGGAAGCAGGATATCAGCTCCATCAATCGGCTTTCTTCCATGAATTCCAAAGGAAGATTCCGTATCCTCTCCAAATCGTTGATTGACCAGCTTCTATGCAGGCGTTGAATTTTCTCCAATATATCCTGCCGATTTTCCTCCAAGTTCCATTTCAGGTCCGTTAAATGATCCCATCTGACTTCCAAACCTGAAAGTTTTTCATAATACTCTTGAAGCGGAATACGATGCTCCAGTAATAACTTCATTAATGAGCGGGTTTCCTCCTGCTTTTGCAAATCATCGGTCAGTGCTTTATATTCCTGTTCCCATTCAGCTTTCAAGTCATGATAGCTTTCAAATAAAGCTTCAACGATGGACCTGTTTTTCAATGGCAGCTTATCAGACAGCTTAGCACCCATATGCTGTGGCAAAATCTGTTCAAGCTGAACCAGCTCTCCCAGCATGTCATAATTTCCTTTGACTGCTACAAGTAAATCACGCCTGGCATGGTTATCTCTTAATTCTTGACTGATTGTTTGCTCTTTTTGGCTTAGATCCAACAGGAGTGTCTGCTGTTTCCGGTATTCCTCTACCTGTCCCAGGGCTCTCTTTTTCTTATTAACACCTTCTTTGATAAATTGCACATGGGGTCTGAAGCCCTTATTGCGCAGACGCCCTGTTGTTCCGCCAATTGCAAAAGCCGACTTGGAAAATGATTCCTCCAAGCGGGGAATGTTAGCTATATCTGTCATTCCGGCTCCTAAGAGAGCCGCCTGTAATTTATCAAATTCGTTTTTGGAAACTCCCTCAGGGATGCGGGTAAGCTGGTCCAGGCTGATAGTAAAAAGGTTTTTATAAGTAAAGGCATCCAGTTTGTAGATTTCGCTTATGGAAATTCTTTCACCTTTTCCAGCAACCACACATACCGGCTCTGACAGCCCTTCCAGGCGGACGTGATATTCAGTGCCGGTTTCTTCATCCCTTATATCCGCCTCAATCATATATTCTACATTTGCAGGAGGTAAAGAGCTGCCAGATGAGAGTCCATAGCCAAGGAACCGCAATATCTGCATGATAGTGCTCTTCCCTGAGCGGTTTGAACCGCCTACAACCACCAAGCCGGGATGTAAATCCTCAAGAGTCTGGTTTCGAATAATGCCAAAGTCGCCAATATGCAGTCGTTTGATTTGCATCAGCTTTCTCCTCCTTCTGCCAGTCCTTCCAGTATCAAACGTACTGCATCCTCCACAATGCTCTCAAAGGTATGCTGATCCAATGGCAGACTTTCTTCATCTTGATCTTCATAATCTATATTGGCAGTCCAAGCCTGTCCCAGATTGGAAGACAGTTTTTTACGAAGCTCGCTGTCTTCCCTAAGGGATAATAAGGTCTGATCCATCAGCTCTTGTAGTAATGGATTTTGGCTTTGCATATCATCATCAACAGGATTGAATGTGCGAAGGGTAACTGAATCCGTCCAGAGAAACGGTGTCTGACCGGAAAGAGCATCCCGCAAAGCCTGGATGATATCCTGCTCACAACCCTGGGGATCATCGGACAGATAGTGATGCAGTCTGCCTTTTCCTGCAATTTCCCAGCGAACAATACAACCTTCTAAAAAAACCTCATTGTTATGCCGGCTGGTTTCCTCATGGATGGTCTTATGTGCTTTAGAGATGAGGTATTCCTCCAGTTGATCCAGGTTATCAACATCACGCAATTCAGAGCAGCCAATATCTACAAATATATTCAGGTATACCACTGGTGAAGTAACTTTATATTCCATATTTATTCCATTTATGTCATCTACCTCAACCAGCCAGCAGCCTCCGGATCCCTGTTCGCCAAAGTCCCTCCCTTGAGGCATACCGGGGTAGGCGACTACCGGGTTTGTTTCATTTAGAATGCAAGGCTGGTGGATGTGACCCAATGCCCAGTAATCAAAGCCCGAATGCTCCGTCAGCTCAGTGAGGGAAGCAGGAATATAGTAACTTTTTGGGGATTCCAATTGAGTATGCAGCATGGCAATGCGAAATATCCTGTCACGGGAAACAGGGTAATGTTGATGCAGAGGAGAATTTTCACGGCTTCTTCCATATGACTGTCCGGAAACAGCAGCAATGGGCTCTCCGTCTTCTCCCCTGACAACCACCATTTCCGGCTGATCCGCCTGAAATATATGAACATTATCCGGCAGCTGAAAGAGTTCGCCGTATTCTTTTATGGGATCGTGATTACCGGCTGTGATTAAAACCTGAATATTCTGTTTTTGCAGCTTTTTACATGATTCGGCAAAGTAACGGTTGGCACGAACAGATCGGGCTTCCCTGTCGTAAATATCACCAACCAGTAATAGAAACCTGGATTTGGATTGAACGGCGATATGACATATTTGATCTAATGCACTATAAGCAGCAGTACGGCTCAATTCCTGCAACCTGGGATGAACTTCCATGCCATCCATATGTAAAAAACTGCCTAAATGGATATCGGCAGCATGAACAAATCGAAACTCAGCCATTAATAAAATCCTTTCATTTTGACTAGATCAGACTTCGGTCTGCAAAGCTGAAATACTTTTCTCCTGCGACAATAATATGATCTACCACTGATACCTGTATGGTTTCGCAGGCAGATTTAATCTTTTTGGTTGCATCCAAGTCAGCGGATGATGGCTGCAAGCTGCCGCCGGGATGATTATGAGCCAATATCACACTGGCTGCCTTGTGCCTGAGAGCAGCTTCTACAATCAGGCGGGGATAGATTTGAGCAGAATCAATAGTACCTTCATGAACCAATGCAGCATAGTTCACCTGGTTTTGCGCATCAAGGCAGATGACATAAAATGCTTCATACGGGCGCCCATGGAAGAGCGTTTTTGCATATTCCCCTGCTTTGCCGGTGCTGTTCAGCTGTGGTTTGTCACCCCATTTGTCGTTAAGGTAACGGCGGCATAGATCCGGAAGCAGACTAAGTAAAGTTGCTGTGCTTGAGCTTAAGCCTGCTTCCTTGGTTAGATGCTCGTAACCGGCATCCAGGACGCCGGACAAAGAACCAAACCTGTTGATTAGTGAATGAGCGATATCATTGGTATTTCTTCTGGGAATCGTATAAAACAGCAGCAATTCCAATACTTGATGCTGATTGAAGCTGTCAAGACCTGCTTCTCGAAACCGGCTCTTCAGCCTTTCACGGTGACCCTCATGCATCCTTTTTCACGCCCCCTGCATATCTGTTTTTACTTTGTAATACTCAAATATTGTCAGTTACTGGCACTTTGCAACATCTTGGACTCTCATAAAATCCTTTAAATGTCATTCTGAGCAATTGAGTTGAATCTATTCTGCTCAGATTCCTCATAAACTCGAAATTACAAGATTTTAGTTTTAACAGTATACTAGAACATATATTCGACATATCCATACGGTTTTCCTTTATTAATTTTAAATATTTTTTCCAAAAAGAAAAAGCCGGCACGATTCATTCAATGCCGGTGTACAAAATCTTTAGTTGCAAGCAGCTTGTTAAATAATCAAGCTGACTACTTACATGCAGGCTGAAATTTATATCAGTTATTATTCACAGCCTGAAAATAACAATTTAATATGTAATGAGCCTGTTTTTATTATTCTGAACAGTTGTGAATAGTAAGCTATTACTGTATACAGGATTGGAGACTAGATAGATAGTCATGTAAACCTGAAAGCTTTTCTTCATCAGACAATTCCATATATCCCTTGTTAAGCTCTTCCAACTCATACAGCCTGTACCGCAGAGGTTGAATTTCTTCGCGTTCCTTATCCAGGCTCTTCTCCAAATCAAAGATACGGCTGTTAAGCTCCTGGATTTCCTGATTATACTTCTCCATTCTATGAGCCAGACCCTGATTGCCAACAGCTAAACTGGAAAGATCCAAAAGCCCCTTTACCAAACTTTGCAATGATACTACCTGGGTGTTATGTATATTGGAGAAAAACTGGCTTACCCAATCTACCAATTGACCTTCACTACCCTGTAATGATATCGATACCGGATCTTTTCCTGTTTTGGACAACTTCCTGCGTGTATAGGGATTAAAGCTTGTAATGCCTTCTTCCGTCAAGTCTCTGATTATGCTTTCCACATATTTGGGCTCTCGCGCTATTATACTGCGGTATTTATTCTGATAGCGAATCAACATTCTCTTGCTGCCGTTGCCCAAACGATTTGCACAAGCTCTGACAGATTCACCGCGGCCCTGCCCGATTAGCATCTCCCGCATTAAATCCCGGGTTTCAGAGTCAGTGAAAGGTCTGCCGATGTCATCTTCCTGACCTGATTCCTCCCTTGTAGTTTTTGCATCAGCTTTTATCATTTCTTCATTGGCATAAAGATAACGATAATAATAGTTGCGAATAGTATTGGCTTTCAAACCTGATCTGCGGGCAATTTCTTCAAATGCCCGTATGATTGGAACTCTGCGTTCCCTTGCTTTTCCAACTTCCTCTTTCATAATAGACATCAGTTCAGGCTGCAGTTCGTTTTTGGCAGCAGCTGCTGTATCCTCTCTAGCCATATTTGCTTCCTCCTTTTGTTTTTTCCTGGTTTCCAAAATATGCTATGTATAGTATTCTCAGCTTGCATACGGTTTATTCATCTATATAAAGAATATTACAAGTATTTAATAACAATTTTCAACTGAAACAGGAATTATAAATGCAGATAACAAAAAAAAGACCCTCTTCCAATGATGATGGAGCCTCATACTTTTGCTTTTATGCATTTTTAATTTGTGAGTGTACTTATTTAGTCTGTTGTCTTTATAAAAATTGTCAATGTATTGCTGTCTTTTGTGACATTCCCCGACTCCAGTCTTCCAAGGTCGGAAAGCTCTGAAAAGAAAACCGTCAGCTGTTCTTCATCGCCATCGGGAATCTGCAGTACTACTTTGTTTGTTTGTTTTTCCATAACAAGCATCTGAACTGACTCTGCTGCTGCAACAATTTCTTTCACCTTTGATTCTGCTTTCCCTTCGCTGCTTATATATAAATAAATAATGACAGGTATTTCAACATCATCAAAATCCCCATCTAACAATCCTTCATAGTAACTTTTCTCTGGCTGAGTACCTCGTGTACCAGCGTTATCGTTTTGTATTCGAGATAGTTCCTCGTCATAGGCTGATCCCATATTCGGCTCTTCAGGATCCAGGGTAAGAGCCTTGTTGTCGTCAGAGCGATCGAGGCTGGTGTTTCCAAAGAACGGAATAATACGCAGAAAAAGTGTCAGGGCAAATATCGCCGCCAAACCAGCTGCCCATTTAATAATCGTATTCCTCGTAACAGCCCTTTGCCTGTATGTTGTCTGCAGCTTTTTTATATCACCCGCTTCCAGTTTTTTCCTTTCTTCCGGAACAGTCTGCTGCAGCCTGTCAATCAGCCTTTCCCGGAAGCCCGAAGGTACTTCCTCATCTTCCAGATTGCTTATTAAATATTGCAGTTGACGCAATTCATTCATGTATCTGAGACAATCAGGACAGTCGTGCAAATGCATCTCCAATTGTAAGTTTTTCTCACTGTCTGGAGTATTCTCCAAATAAGCTTCAATAGTTTTTTCCGCTTTATCACAATGCATATTAATCATCTCCTTGCAGAAGGGGGCGGACAGCTGTCCGAAGAGCAGCTCTTGCCCTGCTGATATGGGATTTTACAGTCCCCAGCGGGACATCCAATATCTCTGCAATTTCTTCATAACTATGATGTTGTATATCTCGCAGTATAATTACCGTTTTATACTCTGGACGCAGCTTTTCCATACACTTCAGCAGAAATTCCTGCTGTTCCTTACGCAGTGCTTCATGCTCAGGAGTCGGATCCTCAGAGGGCAATTCCATTTCACGCTGATCTTCATGATTTTTTGACTGGTTAAGAGAGACAATGGTAAATTTGGATTTTCGGTAGTGATCAATGCAGATGTTATGGGCAATTCGAAAAATCCAGGTAGAAAGCCGGCTGTTACCTTGAAAGCCTTTTATGTTTTTATATACCCTTACAAAGACCTCTTGAGTAAGGTCTTCTGCATCTTCACGGCAGTTGGTCATGCGCAGGCAGTAATTGTAGATTTTTTTCTCATATATTGATATCAGCTCTGCAAAGGCATCAAAACTGCCGGCCTTGGCTTCTTCTATCAATAAACTCTCCCCGCTCATGCTTGTCCCCCCTGACACACTTCTGTACTTGCCGGTAAACCTGCTGATCTGCTATCTGCTTTCGCGGTTTACTTTCTTCTTCTTTCCAAAGAGAAACCTGGGTGAACCTTTCAATGTGTATATCAGCACCCCTATTATTAATACGCACAAGAGTATTATCAGAATCAGAACAATCCGTATTACACTGAACTGTCCGGAAAGACCGCTTTCTGACAAAGTAATGGTAAGAGGCTGACTTTTGGCTGTAAATTTCTGCTGATCTGCTCCCAAACCATTGACTTCTACTATAAAAGTTTCTGTTTCTTCTACCCGAAGAGCCGGTACAAAAATGGTTTTCTTATCTTCCGGTTCAAAAACTGATATATTGTCAATTATCATATCCCGATCCATCAGAGTAAATACCAGATTATATAAAGACTCCTTTCCGGTATTTTCAATAATACATTCCATCTTTACAGTGCCCGGCTTGCTCAATCTATCCTCTTCCGTTAGTAAAATGACAGACAGTGACTGCCTGGAACTTTCATCTGTATCATCAAGTACAAACTCCATCTCGGAAGACTCGTAGCTGTATTCTTTTTTGGTTTCTGTATCAAAAGCAGTAAGGATAGTTCTGCTTGAAGCTTTCTCATTCAATTTCAGCTCCTTGTTGAATTCCATTTCCTGGCCTGCTTTAAGAACCTCTATATGAGTAATATCCCCAAAATGAGTCTCACTTATTTTAATATCGTTTAGATCCACATTGCCGGTATTTCGAAGTACATATTCCAATACAAAAGGCTCACCAATCATAAGCTTCTCTGTTGAAAGGGAGCGCTGAATTTCGACCTTGGGAACCAGCTTTTCCAGACTTGTGGACCAAGTGGATTTAATCAGCTGATTGCTGTTCTCTACTCTGGCTTGCACCAGCAGCTCATACTTCCTGTCAGGCTCCAAATTACCGGTATAACTTATTTTGATCTCTTCATCGGGCAGGAGAGCATTATGGGTATGAAACTCCTTCTCATCCCAATCCATACATTTCAGCTCCGTCAGGACAGTGTTTCCAGTGTTTTTAATTGTCAACTCAAAATCCACCGATGTTTCGCCGGGGATCTTGTTCATGTTTGTCTTGCCGCTGAAATTTAGAGAAGAAACCGGGGCCTCATCTTTTACCTGAATCACCAGACCTGTGTTGACAGACTTCTCCAAGGGCTGGTCAGTAAGTCCTATTGGATCATCATAGATAATCAACAGCTCACCTGTAGTAGACCTGTCTATTTGTATGCTTGTTTGTACCGATGCTTTTTTGCCGGGATTCAGCACATCAATTGTGCCAATTTCAAGGCCCAGATCTTTATCGAGAATAATCAGATTATAAAGAGGTATATTGGAAATAGACAGTACTTCTGCCTTTAAATTCACCTGATGCCCTTTGAAGACCGATCCTGCTGTATCGGCAGTATAATTTACATTAAAGTCGACTTCAGCAACATAGACATATATCAGCGGACCTTTTGCCTCCATAACCATATCCTTTGTTCTGTCACCATCATCGCTCATAATCGTATACTTGACAGTATATTCAACTGTATTGGGAATAAACTCCGTATCACCAGTAAACTGTCCGCCTGTTTGAGACAATTCATCACCTGGTTTAAGATTTATGTCTATTTTATGAGTATACTCGTTATTCCCTGGTCCCTTTTCTATTATCTGATTGATTATAAGCTCGTTATTGCTGGTGTTTTTAATCTTATAGTTGATAAAATATAAATCCAAATCTGATACAAAGGTCTGACTGTTTATTTTGGTAACATTTCCGCCTATTTCAGTTGTGACAGTCAGTTCACCTTCAGCAAGAGCAATATCAACTGTAGTAAAAAGCTGCAAAATTATCAGAAACAGACACAAAAATATGCTGACCGGTCTTTTCTTCATTTTACTTTCCCCCAAACTCCTATTTTCATATTCTCTTATTTTTGGTTATATGAACTTGTCTTGGTTTTCATGCACACTTTCAAATCATACAGCATTGTTTTTCTGTATGCAATGTATTATATCACAGCGCGACTTTCAGCTGCAACCAAAGCAGTTGGAATTCAGAAGTCAAGAGTCAGAAAAAAAGTTAATTCTTAGTCATAGATAAGTAACATTAATTTATATTTTCAGGCTGCAAATAGTTTCCAACAAAAAAATATGTAAATACATTTCAGGCAAAGAGTTCAAGATACATTATCAGAATGATTCTCGTAAACAAATCACATACTAACACCAGCAGGCAAATTCGTTTTTCTTCATGACAAAACCGAGGAGGTCATACATATTTTGAAAAAATGGAAATCTGGCGGGAAATTTTGGGGAATGAATGGATTGGGGAAGCAAACAGCCTTAAGAGCACTGGGAACTGCAGGTATATTGGGAAGTGTAATAGGTCTGGGAACGCTGGGAGTTAAATTTTTGGGTCGTTTTGCGATTAATAAAATCTTTGACAACTTTCTGAAAATTATATCTTCAGATCGTTATCATGAGAATCTTTCAGAAGCATTCTACTCAGTTCAGCGTATCGGACCGCAGATAATACTGGAAACAGAGTTGCGCGCTGAAGAGGCAAAGATAATAGAAAGACCCATGGGATCAACAAAAAAATTCCCGGGTCTGAATGACTTGAAATTTAATGTTGCACAAATTAACACCCTGCCAACTGAAGTTGATACGGAAATCGATTTCTCTATTACCATTGGTAAATATGCTAAAAGACCCCTGCAGTTTGACCAATTTATGATACTGGCTCCTATGGCTTATGGAATTGCATTAAGCAAAGCGGTTAAAATTGCCTTTGCAAAAGCCTGTGCTGCTGCAGGTGCAGTTTATCACACCGGCGCTGGTGCTCCTGTGGAGGAGGTTCCAGAGCTATGCGACAGAATAATCTATTTATATGATCGAGGTAATTGGCCCAAATCACAGGAAATCCTGCTGAAAAGTCAGGCTGTGGAAATACAACTGGGTCAAGGTGCCTATGGTGGCGTAGGGTATACAACCAAAGCAGATCTAATCCCCCCCAAGCTCAGGAAGGAATTTCAGATTCCAAAGGGGCAGGATTTGATAACCGCCTCACGGCAGCCGGAAGTACAAAACCCTGAAGATTTAAAAAACCTGGTGGATAAGCTTCGCCACATCACAGACGGAGTGCCCATTGGGGTGAAAATTGCAGCTGGAAAATATTTGGAATCGGATCTATATTGGATCTGCAGCAGTGGTGCCGATTTTATTGTCATAGACGGGGCAGAAGCCGCTACCAAGGGTTCACCGCCTGTTTTACAGGATGATTTTGGTATTCCTACTGTGTTTGCCATTGACAGAGCTGCCAAGTGGATGGAAAAGCACGGGTTTAAGGAGCGGGTTTCCTTGATCGCTTCAGGAAATATTCGAACTCCGGGAGATGCATTAAAAGTTAAGGCCTTGGGAGCTGACGCTTGTCAAATTGGAGCTATTGCCCTGGTAGCCTTATCACATAATCAAATTCACAAAGCTCTTCCTTTTGAACCTCCTATCTCCCTTACCTGGTACGATAACAAGTTTTCTGATCAATTTGATATCGAAACTGGAGTACAATCCATGTATAATTTCTTTGAATCCTGTAAGCTGGAGATGGCAGAAGGAATTCGAGCACTTGGAAAAACTGCCCTTTCTCAGGTCAACCGAGATGATCTTGTGACCACCAATGAAATGTATTCCCGTGGAATGGATCTGCCCATGGTGTACGATGCCTTTGATCCACTGGATAAACAAGCTCCACCACGGCTTAAAAGACTGAAACTCTAGAAGATGGTTGCTTTACCCTTTACACAAGTTTTACTCGACCGTTAATTTATGGTAGACTTTCTTCCCCTTACGGATCATAAGGCTGCCATCTATAAAGTCGGTACCTCCCAGCGCGTAATCTATGCTGTCAATACGCTCATCATTGATATAAATTCCGCCTTGTTGGACTAAACGGCGTCCTTCACCCTTGGAGGAAATCAGTCCCAGTAGAAAAAGCATATCGATGATATTGTTGTTTTCCTTAAATTCAGCCATGCTGACAGTGGTGCCGGGTACCTCGGCACCCTTTGATCCTCTGCCAAAAAGTGCTTCCGCAGCTGTCTCAGCTTTGTCTGCTTCTTCCCCGCCATGAACAACTTTGGTTACTTCGTAAGCCAACATCTTCTTGGCATCATTGATTTTCTCGTCTTTAAAGCTTCCCAACCTTTCTACTTCCTCCATAGGAAGGAAAGTCAGCAATGCCAAACAATTTTTAACATCTGCATCGTCAATGTTTCGCCAGTATTGATAAAAATCATAAGGAGGCGTCTTGTCCGGATCCAGCCACAGGGCTCCAGCTTCTGTTTTTCCCATTTTGTTGCCTGCACTGGTAGTGAGGAGTTTGAAAGTCATTCCATAAGCGGATCTACCCTCGACCCTACGAATCAAATCAACTCCACTGATAATATTGGACCACTGATCGTCCCCGCCAAACTGCAGTTTTGCATTGTAACGACGGTTAAAGACCAGAAAATCATAGCTTTGCATCAGCATATAATTGAATTCCAGGAAGGACAGACCTTTTTCCATCCTGCTCTTGAAACATTCGGCACTTAACATTCTGTTTACAGAAAAATGAACCCCTATCTCCCGTAAGAAATCCACATAGTTAAGTTCCAACAGCCAATCTGCATTGTTGGCCATTATTGCCTTTCCTTCGGAAAAATCCAAAAATCGGGAAAGCTGCTTTTTAAATGCACGACCATTATGCTCAACCGTTTCCCTGGTCATCATCTTGCGCATATCGGTTTTTCCTGAGGGATCACCTACCAAAGCCGTGCCGCCTCCTAACATTGCGATGGGTCTGTGACCGGCTCTTTGCATATGCATCATAACCATGACTTGTATGAAATGACCTACATGCAGGCTGTCTGCAGTAGGATCAAAACCGATATAAAAAGTAACAGGTTCGCTGGCTAACAGCTCTCGTACTTCCTCTTCGTGAGTTACCTGAGCCAAATACCCCCGTTCCTTTAATACATCAAACACATTTTTGTCGTTCATTCTCAATACCTCCAGGCAATTCAATCTTGGTCTATATTTTACCCTGTTGCTGCAGATAATTCAAGCCTTCCAAAATTTATCTTATATGAACCTATCCACGCAAAGTACCCTGTAATCTATCTCTCTTATGTTTCAGCCGGGATAACTGTGGGTATATGGATTAATAGAAAATGAAATATTGAGGAGGACTATCAAATGAGCAGCTTGGGAAAATTTTTGCAGTCTGGAGATTGGAAGGGCGAAAAGCATGTACCTGTTATACATGCACCTGAAAAAGTAAAAGCGGATGAGGGCTTTGAACTTAAGGTTTCCATAGGTGATGCTGTTAAACACCCTAACACATTTGAGCACTATATAGCATGGTTTAAAGTATTTTACATGGAAGATGGAGGTAAATTCCCGGTTGAAGTGGCAAATTTCACCTTCTCAGCTCACGGAGAAGCTGGTGTCTTCAGTGAACCTGTTTGCGCAACCCAGCTGAAATTAAGCAAATCCGGTAAATTCTATGCCATCAGTTATTGCAACATCCACGGTTTATGGGAAAACAGTGTAGATATTACAGTAGAGTAATATTACCCTATTTGTTTTTTTTCATGGTTCCCAATCTATTTCTTCGCGGACAATACGCATGGGGTTACCGGCTGCCAGACAATTTGCCGGCACGTCCCTGTTGACCAGTGTATTGGCACCGATAACTGCATTATCTCCAATAACAACCCCTTTTAAGATAGTGGAGTTGCATCCAATCCATACCCTATCACCTATTTTAACCGGCTTCGTTACTTCGTTTTTCTTGCCATCGGAATAATAGATATGATGCAGATCTGTGTCCATAATGGTTGTATCCCAGGCGATGGCACAATTGCTTCCTATTTCAATTTCATTGGCGCAGTAAATCACAGAAGAAGCAGTAATATATGTATTGCTGCCAATAGAAAGCTTTGCATCAGGGCTGATTACTACACCTACACCCGGACCTAATTTTACACGTCCTTTTATGTGCAAAACAGAATTTCGGTACATACGTATGGAGGATTTGGCTTTCGCCATATCACCAATATATTGTCCTCCAAGATACAACCTGTTATCGATGATTAATTTTGCTTTGAAGCCTCTGGTTACTGTGCTGCCAAAATCAGCAATGATTTTAAACCTCGGGAAACTGCGGATGCAGTGAAACAGGTTCACAAAAAAACTATAAATTATATTCAAAACAAACTTCGGATTCATTCGAAGTCGGTTTTGTACCTTCTCATTAAAAACGGAAAATGCCATGAAAGCCAACCTCTCCCCAAAATACTTGCTGTTAAATGTAAATCCATTATATCATGGAGCCTGACCCATTGTCATATTAAAAATTTTCACCAGAATTACAGATGCTATACATCGCTATTATTTACAACTCGTATGCTGTAATACTTACATTTTGTCATTACTAGTTTATCGAGGAATCTGGAATAAAGATATATCACTCCGCTTCAATTATACAGCTAAGAGTTAAGAGTTTTACACTGTTACACTCATATTTCTCCATTACTTGACAAATTTTCCACGATAGTAAGAAAAAAAGAAGGATTATTTTTCTAAATGGCGAATATAAAACTAGATGGTATGCTTTTGGTATGCTGTTTACCAGTTGCATAAGTGAATAAAGTGTAAGGGGGATTATATTCACATATGATCGATGTTCATAATATAGAAGAATACCAGCTGCTGCTGAACCAGTTACCTGGAGTACATAATTCCAGAATCATTGCCGATGACAATGGAAATCTGGCAGAAATACATATACTCTCGGATATCAGCCGCAGCCCCAAGCAAATAGTGCGTGATGTTCAATCTGCACTGCTGGTCAGCAGTAATCTGCAGGTAGATCATAAGATTATCAGTGTTGCACAAATCGAAGGCAATTACAGCAATACACAGGAATTTCGTTTATGTATTGACAGCATTCAAATGTATTCCAGACACACAAAAGTAGAGGCACGTGTTCTTCTAAAAAGAGACGAACAGATTTTTGAGGGTACTTCTGCAGGCGGAAACTCACCTCAGGTTAGAATGCGATTAGTAGCAGAGGCTACTCTTAAAGCAGTCCGTCAATTTAGTAAAAAAGAATATTTATTTGTACTATCTGACGTACTCCCTATTAATCTGAACAATCGAAAGGGCATTACAGTATCCGTTATACACTTTACAGAGAAAGGCGAAGAATATTTAATTGGTTCCTCCTTTATCAATAACGATGAAAGTGAGGCAGTAGTGAAAGCTACACTAGATGCTATTAACCGAAGGTTGATTATAAATTACAGTGAATAGTTCATAATCACACGACTTATAGTCAAAACATCATAACAAACTTTAGCGAAGCGGATGTAGCCTGTCTAAATAGCGAAGGGCAGAGAATATAACTGGAGGGCTATATCCCATGAAGAAAATTAAGGCAGCTGTTTTCACAGTACTAATGAGCTTGGTTTCCCTGTTACTCGCTGGCGGCGCACTGTTTTCAATCAGACCAAGATAATCAATAGGCAAAATTATATCTATGATGTTTTGACTTTTTTATTACACCTAGGAGATTTGTAATTATGAGCAAAATGAGTAAGAAGCTGACATCAGCGGTTTCCATATTGAGCCTTATCAGCTTAGGTATTATAGGCTATTGCATCCCCTATATTGATAGTAAGGAAATCCTTTATTTACTGTTCTGGGTATTTCTAGCTTCGATTTTTGAATCCCTGCCTATTTATTATGCAAAGGATCGAGCTGTCAGCGTAACCTTTGCCATTATCATTGCTTCTCAATTGAGTCATGGCATCTATTTCACAGCTATTGTTGCAGCGCTTTCCTCCATACTGGTTTATATTAAAAACGACGATGGTACCCATAATCATCTGTTCAACATGCCAATACAGTACAGCCTTATTAATCTTTCAAACTATACGATTTCCATGTTTTTAGCCGGCTCTGTTGTACAGAACCTGGAAAGCGTTTGGGCATCTTTTTTTAGTACTTCAGTTATGTCCAGTTGGCTTACTGTCATATTAATTGCCATATACATAATTCTGGTATTTTTCCTGAATTCCACAATTATGTCTTTCTACGCCTCCCTGATGTCAGGCAGCTCCTTTGTCAAGACTTGGCTTAGCGGCACTATCTGGGCTCTGCCTAATTTTATAGCCATCGCCCCACTGGGATTCTTCCTGTATAAAGTGTATGAGCTTCCTAATGGATCCATCTACTTGCTTTTGATTTTGGGACCCATACTGTTGTCCAGATATTCATTTAAATTATACCTGGATGCCAAGGAACAGCATTATAAGACTATCAGAACCCTGACAGCGGCTATAGAAGCAAAGGATGAATACACGGAAGGACATTCCAGAAGAGTAGAGCATTATGTGGAGCGTATCGCAGAAAAAATGAAATTTTCTCCAAGCCGCATGGAATCCATTAAGGTAGCAGCTATACTCCATGACATCGGCAAAATCGGAATCAAGGATTCCATCCTCGGAAAACCTGGACTGTTAACTAATGATGAAAGAATAGAAGTTCAGCAGCATCCCCAGATTGGCATACGAATCCTGGATGAAGCAAGCCTTTCCAGTCATATAAGAGATACCATTATGCACCATCATGAACAATACAATGGAGGAGGCTATCCCGACAAACTAAAGAGAGATGAAGTCCCGCTTGATGCCTATATCATAGGTGCTGTCGATGCTTATGATGCCATGACCTCCGACCGCCCCTACCGCAAAGCCCTTCCTAAAGAAAAGGCAATTACCATTTTGAAAGAGGAAAAGGGCAAACAGTTTCACCCAAAAGTTGTAGATGTGCTGATTTCCATTTTAGAGCAGGAAGAAATAAACGAGGTATTGAAATGAGGCTGAATTTCCCATGATATTTATCATATTTATTACAGGTTTTATCATTGGGTTGATCCGAGGCGGGAAAGTTTCAAATATAAAAAAGCTTAAGCTGACACATCCCTGGACAATTTTTATATCGGTACTAATAGAAGCATCTTTGCTTCTTCTCATGAGAAATGATGTTGAAATTACTCAGCTCTTTGCTTTCCTGTCAGCCATCCTGCAATACCTTTTATTGTTTTTATTTATCTGGTTTAACCGGCAACTGCCGTACATCCGGGTGATTGGTCTGGGGTGCTTTCTTAATGCTTTGGTTATCCTGCTCAACTTCGGCTCCATGCCTTTGGCAGATATCTCGCCTTATATACGGGAATTAGAATCTGCCAGCCAATATTTACTCGAAAGAAATCTAGTGACCTATCATATTATCAATGAAAATACAAAATTATGGTTCCTGGGTGATATCATTTGGCTTCCTTCCCCATTTAACGCTTTTATCAGCATAGGCGACCTGTTACTGTACGGTGGTGTGTTATTGTTGATACAGCATATAATTACTGGAAATGTACAGCTAAGAAAAGAGCAAAAGAAAAAGCAGTCCGCATGATGCTGCTTTTGCGAAGCTGCTTGGATTACTCACATTATTGATATAATTAATCTGTTTTTGCTCTGAAACCTTCAACTGAAAAACTTTACTGCGGGTAGATTAGTGGATATCAATTCGATATTGGTTTTTCTTTTCTTTCTCCGATTTTGGCAATGTAATTGCCAATACACCATTGTCAAATTTTGCTTTTATATCTTTTGCTTCTACATTATCTACCTTAAAGCTTCTGCTCATGGAGCTGGTTCTGCGTTCCTTACAGATGTAGTTGTCCCGTTCCTCTTCCTTTACCTCATTTTGCTTAACGCCGATTGTTAGAATATCATTTCGAAGCTCAATTTGAACATCATCCTTGTTCACGCCAGGTAAGTCTGCTTCAATGACATAATCCTTATCGTTTTCCTTGATGTCAACCTTCATCCGTCCTTGATTTCCGTATTGAAACGGATCAAAAAAGCTTTTGAAAAAGTTGTCGACCCAGGAATCTGCAGAGAATGAATCTCTCTGCCTTTCCACATCTGTATTTCTCCTGTTATAAGGTGTTAATCCAAACATTATATCTCCTCCTGAAAATTTTTATGTTTTTATAAGGTCGTGTTTACTTTGACTTTCTTTGACCTTTAATGATATTGTAACATATTTAGGGATTAATTCAAACCTCATATTCAGCGGTTTCTGCTCGTTTCCTTAGTTTAACCTTATTTTTCTCTAATATACTCCATCTTTATAATGTTTTGATTAGTTTTGGAATTATTTGTTTAAAATTTAATGCCATCATCCTTTTTTGTGAACCGTTGTTCACATCTTTCCGGGCTTACTCAACCCTTTACCACACCTGCCGTTAATCCGCCTATAATATGCTTTTGAGCTGCAAAGAACACTATCAGTATCGGTATGGTTGCTATTATTATTCCACTAAAGGCAAGCGGGTAATTGGCGGCAAATGACGACACAAATGAAGCTATTTCAAGTGTTACCGTCCTGCCGCTTCCTGATCTTAAAAACAGAAGAGGTGTCATAAAATCATTGTATATATTTATGCCGACAATAATTGCATACGTTGCTATTACAGGTTTCATCAAAGGAAATAAAATAGTCCAGTAGAATCTGAACATCCCAGCTCCATCTACAATTGCAGCCTCGTCAAGTTCCTTCGGTATTGATTTTATATATGCACAGAACAGGTAAATCGCCATTGCCGCGCCGCTGGAAGTATAAAAGAATATTAGACCCGGCAGATGTCCGTAAAGATGATAAAATTTCATAAGCTGCATTACAGAAATTATAACTGCTTCGCCCGGCACAAAAAAGCTGATGATAAAATAATTATAAAGTCCTTTGCTGAACTTTGATTTTTTTCGTGCAATAATGTATGCAGCCATTGATGTAAGGAGAACACAAATCACAATTGAGGTAACAGAAATTATGATACTGTTTAATAATGAGCTTGCCATTTCAGATTGTCTGAATACTTCTATTAAATTGTTAAATTGCGGCTTGCCCGGCAATTGAAAAAATGGGGTAAGTATGGCTTCCTGCTGTGTTTTTAATGATACATTAAGCATTATAAAGATAGGGGAAATATAAATAGCAAACAATATCACCATAAACATATTCAGAAGATTAGACCTATACTTCTTCCTGTGTATTTTTGCAATACCATTCATGTTCAGCATTATTCAGTCCCCTTTCTTGACATCAACCTAAACTGCAGCAATGATATGAACAGTATTATTGTAAAGAAGACTGTCCCTATGGCCGATGCATAGCCGACCCTATCCGAGCCCATTACCAAATTGACTATATACATTACTATAGAATATGTTAAATAACCGGGACCTCCACCAGTAGAAACATATATAGGTTCGTATATTTTCAGCGCGCCTGTAACAGCCAGCAGCATACACACATTAAAAGATGGCCATATGATAGGTAAAGTGACTTTTCTGAATTTTTGGATTCCGTTTGCGCCGTCAATCTCAGCAGCATCCAGCAGATCTTTCGGAACAGTCTTCAAGGCGGCCAGAAACATCATCATAGGTGTTCCGATGCCCTTCCATGCAGCTATTATCGTTATTGACAAAATAACAACACGCAAATCCCCAAGCCAATCTACCTGCAGCGAGTGCAGCCCTACCGTCCTTAATAACGTATTAATGACTCCAATATCCGACCTATACATATAAACCCAGATGAAACTAACTGCAAGACCATTAAGTATGGATGGGAGGAAAAATCCACTCTTTACAAAATTCCCAAGACGAGAGGTCATATTGTCAATTAAAACAGCAAGAATAAGTGCTGGTAAAACAGTCACAATTGGATAAATGATTAAAAATAAAAAGGAGTTCTTTATTGAAATAATAAGAATGTCATCTTTAAGGATTTTAAGATAATTCTCAAAACCTATAAAGCTGAATGTTTTTGTCAAACCGTTCCAATCAGTGAAGGAATAAAAGAAAAGCATGACCGTTGACATAATACTCAGCATTGTATATATAATCACTATCGGTCCATAAAACGCAAAACAGGTCAATTCAGTTTTAAGCTTGATTTTTTTCATGTCAATTCCCCTGCCTTAAGTGTTCGTATTAGTATCTCAAATAACAATGCTTTCCGGGTTGGATATACGGAAAGCATTGTTATTCAGCACAACCTGGATTTTCTTATTAATTGCCTACATTTTCCTGAGCCCTTTGTTCGTTTTCATAGCCTGTCTGATAAGCATCGTCCAACGTCTTTACGATCTCGTCATTCGTCCATTCTTTTCCTGCGTACATTTCAGCAAGAATATTATAGGAATGGTTCCATGCATCATACCAGCCATAACCGCCTATACCGCCAAAAAGCGGCATTTTCTTCGTACTGTCCGATGTAACTGCATTGGCCATATCCTCTACCACACCCTTGACATATTCATTTGGAGCCTCCGGTACATAAGTGAAACCTTTTATGACAGAAGGCGATACGCTGTAGTCAAGTAATATCTTATATGGCTCCGGACTGAAATATGCTTTGACAAATTTAACTGCTGCATCAAGTTTGTCACCGGTAAGCCCTGCTTTTAGGCAAATACCCGTATCGGCAGCAGTCGAAACAACGTCAGTAGCAGTATCGCCCGGTAATGGAAATGCATTAAAATGGTAATTGGCACTCTGCTGGAGGGTTGCTATCGCCGCCTGAGGCATGCCTATCATAGCACCCTTGCCCTGTACCATTGCCTCCTGGCTGCTTGCACTGGTATGGCTCAAGGCATTTTCTTCAACATATCCTTTTTCCATAAGAGTCCTGAATTTGTCATATATTCCTCTCCATTCAGGGCAATCAAACTTGACTTCTCCGTTATATCTGTCTATCGTCCAGTTTGGGTTTTTACTCAGTACATCAGAACCAAAGAATTGCAAAAGCAGAAAACCTGTCGCATAAGCTTCATCTCCCTTAAGAGCGAAAATAAAAGGAGGTATTCCTTTGTTTTTGAGTTTTTCACAGATCGTCAACAACTCGTTCCATGTTTGGGGTACGCTTGTAATATCTGCTTGTTCAAATAGCTCTGCATTGTACATGATAGAATAGGGCATCAAGCTAACGGGGAGATTATACATTTTACCGTCTTTCGCCTTTCCCTGATCAGGTATTAAGCTCATGTCTTGAAGCTCCTGTGGCAGTTCCATGATATAGCCGCTCATGCCAAGTCCGCTCTGTGTGGCGTCCCCTGACATCACATCCTGCAAATCACCAGCAGCTGCCTTCATTTTCAGGTACGTATTCATGTCGGTATTTCCTATATCGGTTTCTTCCACGATAACTTCATCTTTTATTTCGTCTTTAGCCAGATTTACAGCCTGGTCAATAATACTCTTCCTGGCTTGGTCACCACTGGTTGCATACAAATAGGTAATCCTTGTCTTCTCTGCCGGAGATTTCGATCTTGATGTATTTGTACCACACCCGGAAATCAAAGTGAACACGATAAATGAAACGATAATTAATGCGATTGCTCTTTTTGACTTCATAAATAATACTCCCTCCTTCTATGGTTTACAATGAAATAGGATCTGCAGTTCCATTGATTTAAATTTTATCAGTTCTAGTTAAATTTTCGAATCATAATAAACTAATCATATAATAGTAAAAAACATATGTTTTCAGATAAGCAATCAGCAAAGCTTCAGTTAGTTATTGTCTCGAAATGCTGTAGGAGTTGAACCTGTAACTCTTTTAAAGATTTTATAATAATATTGGATTCCCTTGAAACCGACTTTTTCGGCTATTTCATAGACCTTCATATCTGTTTTTTTCAGTAGTCTGATAGCATTTTCTATCCGTACTCTTGCAAGAAAATCATTAAAAGATTCTCCCGTTTCCTTCTTGAAAATCTGCCCCAGGTAAAGCGGATTGAAATAAAACATATTGGCCAAAGTCTTTAAGGTCAAATCATTGCAATAGTATTGCTCTATATAATCTACCACTTCTGCAACTATGCTTTTAGGCCTGCTGATTTTAATATCCTTTATATAATCGCAGGTATCATTTATGACTCCATTCAGCCACTCTTTATATTCCCGGACTGTTGACCTTTTCTGCAGGAATTCAAAAATATTAAAATCATCACCAAAAACATTGTATATGTCTCCATTGTATTCTCTTATGACCTTGCCGATTCCAATGAAAATTTCTACGATTAATTCCTTTACGCTCTTTTCTCTGACCTTTTTCTTGATAACTAAATCGAAAATTCTGTTCAATATTTCATCTGTATATACAGTATCGAAATTTTCGATGCCTTTATGCAGTTCAATTAACAGATCGCCAAACTTCCGCATATCTGTCATATTTGCCGGGTAGAAACCTTCAGCATGGCGGATTACCTTGTTTTTCCCCAGCAAAAACGCAGATTCAAGTATTCTGACCGCTTCATCATACAAATATTTTAAATTCTCAGATCCCCTTAATACAGAACTCATCCCTACTGTCAATATGAGACCGGACTTCTTGCCTGTGAAGATTCTGAACTCCTCAGCGACATTAAAAGTCTTCGACTCCAGTATGCTTTTATCAGCGTGCCATAATAAAACACAAATTCTATCCATATTATCCCTAAAAGTACAGCTTGAAAAAGTCATGTTCACAATATAGTCGATATCACTGATAATCGCCCGGGAAACACCCTCTATATCAATCTCACCGGGATTAATATCAAATATGTTATCAATTTCAACCACCATTACTGCAAATGCATCGTTTTCGGAAAATGTTATTCCAAGATTGGATTTATCTGTTCCAATCTCTTCATAATCTACGCTGTCTTCTATCAAGGAACATAAAAACTTTTCTTTTACAATATCAAAGGCTTCAGAAAGGAGCTTGTTCCCATCAAGTTCCTTTCGTACCTTGATGAGGCTTTCTATAAGCTCATCCTCATCCACAGGCTTAAGAAGATAACCTGATGTACCATAATCCATTGCGGTTTTTATGTATTGAAAATCTTTGTAAACTGTCAGCAGCAAGGATTTACATTTATATTTCCTATCAGACATTTGCTTGATTAATTGAATCCCGTTAATATGCGGCATGTCCACATCGGTGATGACCAAATCCGGATGGAATTTGTCAATTGCCTCCAGAGCTTCGACTCCATTGGAGGCATCAGCAATCACCTCGAAGCCATACTGTTCCCAGCTAATCAATCTGCGAAGCACTTTTATTACATTGATTTCATCATCTATCAGGATGACACGATACATTACCAGTCACCTCTGTCTGCAGGTATTGAGATAGATACAGTAGTACCATTACTTGAACTTTTCAGATTTATACCATAATCATCACCAAAGTAAAGTTTCAATCTGCTGTTAACATTCCTTAGTCCTATATGCTCATTAATTGTAAAATCAGGTTTGCTGTTAATCTCCTCCAATATTTCTTTTTGCCGTTTTTCGCCAATTCCAATGCCGTTATCGATAATCTTAATAGTAAGTACACTATTGCTGCAGTATGCAGTTATAAGTATTTCTATTTCCTTTTTCCCTCCACAACCGTGCTTGATTGAATTTTCAACAATCGGTTGAAAAGTAAATATGGGTATCATGTATTTAAGGTAGTTTTCCGGGATGTCTACTTTAAAAAGAATCGTGCAGTTCTTTCGGTATCTTTCAATCTTGGCGTATGTCTTAGTAAGCTCTGTTTCTTTTTTTATACTGATCAGATCCTCATTAACCCCAAGTCTTTCCCTGTAGAATCTGCCCAAAAGCTTTGCTATCTCCGCAGTTTCAAGATCATTACTTTCCAGTGCCCTTAACCTGACAGCTTCAACAACATTACACAAAAAATGCGAATCTACTTGGCTTTTCAACGCACAAAACATAGCTTCCTTCTTTTTAATCTCCGACACATATACTCTATTAATGTGGTCTTCCAGTTCCTCAACCATGTTATTAAATCCGTTTATAATTATTCCTGTTTCGTCTTTTACGGGATAAACCAGTTTTATTCCAAGATCGCCTTTTTCAACTCTTTTCATGGATTGGAGCAGCAATTTTATAGGCTTGTATCTTCTTTTGGACGAAAAACATGATAAACCTACCCCTATCAACAAAAAGAATAGAATAATCAGGATTACATACTTCCTTATTACATTAACATCATTGTATAATTGTTCTTTTGGTATAATGGCTATAAAGTTAGTTCCTGTTGTTTTGGATTTGTAAAAGCAATAGAAATAAGTCACACCATCATCCAAGAATTCAAAATAGCCGCTCTCTTTTGAAAGATTTGGTATTATAACCTTATAACCGGGAAGTTTTTTCCCGAATAAAAAATCGCTTCTACAAAAATATATATATCCGTTTGCATCCATTACAACAAAATCTTTAATGTAGTCTGAATTATAAACATCAATCATATTTGCAAACATTGAGTTGTTGATATTTATCAACAAAGTAGCAAGTGGTTCCTTTTCGTATGGATTACCAGGCGGAAAAATATTTCTGGCAAAGGTTATCACTCCACTCTTTCCGCCGGTATAATAATCATGCGGTGTCTCTCCCCCGAGCATTTGAATTTTTCTGTCCCCTTCTACCCGTATCTTATTAAACCATTCCTTTTGAGAGAAATCATAAGACAGATCTATGGTCTGATACTTTGCATATGTTAAATTACCACCTTTACGCGGGATAAAAAATATTGAGTCTACGTCATCCAATGTCCAGCTTATGTATTCATACAGTTCTCCCCATGCCCTCTGTTTCTCATATTCGTTGGTCAGTTCGCCATTTTTCATTTCCTCCAGCACACTTAGGAATTCACTTTTGCTTTGCAAATCCAGTCCATAAATGAAAAGTGTAGCTTCATCAATTTTTATGAACCTGTAATCAAAGTCATCTCTTAATTGCCTGAGTGTTTTCATATTACTGTCAAGAACCTGTTTTTCCATAGCCGGTAAAAAGTAGTAGATTGCAACGGAATAAAAAAGTCCGGCAGCCAGTATGAGAAGCAGCAAATATGTAACAAGCAGCTTAAAATAGTAGCTCCTTGTATGAAATAAAAATTTGCCTATGTAGGTATCAAAATTGGATATTATTATTATCCCTCCCTCAGACTTTAAGAGATCTTGTTTACTTTTGACACCGGTAAAAATTAATTCTTACTGATCCAAATTTCCATCCTCTGTGAATTTAATAATCATGGGTTATAATTTATAATATATGAGTACTTTAGAAAATTCCGAAACCTGTCTTGACTAGCAGAAAAAGAACAGCACGCTGTAGCAAGACAGGCTGAGACAATTAAGTCCTCTAGCTTGGGGCTTTATGTAAATACGGTTATTCTACGAGATTCAATTTTCCAGTTGCGATTCATGCTCTCCTCCATACTATGCATTGTATAGTATTAGTATAGCGCGAATCGCAACACTGTGTAAATGATGATTTATAAAATTTTGATTCTTGTCTGAAACTTCTTGATAATACTGTCATTGTTCAACTCTCCATCATCAACATTAGCACTTATAAACACCGGAGGTTTGACCCCCATTTGTATTAGTATTTCAACTGTTCCAATAATAAGAGTATTGGTAATCAATAAATCTATAATGGAGGAAGTAGGTCCGATCTTTTGCTCCAATCCATCGAGAGAGATAGATGCATCACCCGGTTCGCCGCCATTATCCAAGCAGTAATCACATACTTCATATAGAAGTTTACCAGAGGAGTGACGTGAAGACACTGACTGTGAATGCTCCAAAGATGTCATAGCAATGGTAGTGGCACCAAGTCGCCTGCCTTCTATGGCGGCATCAATAGGAGCACAATTTCGTCCAGAATTGGAAACGATAAAAAGCACATCCCCTTCTCCAATACCACTTTGCTCTATGGCAACAGCGGCATTACCCTCAATTCGCTCATAAATGCTACTTTTGCTTGCGCCTTCGTGTAACATGAAGATCGGTTCCAGTACAGGGTATATGCTGGCTAGTCCTCCTGCTCTGTAAAATGGTTCCTCACAGATCATATGTGAATGACCTGTGCCAAAAAAATATAACAATCTATCCCTATAAATTGCATCTGCACATATCTCAGAAACCTTATCAATAATATCAGCCTCAGTTTCTTCGATAAATTGCATTAATCGTCTAATATTGTTTATGTACTCTATGTTCATTCATTTACATCCTTCCCTGCTTATGATTTTTACTAACCTTTCCACACCGTATAATAATGCGTTTTCAGCTTTATGAGAAAATGGTGAAGCAAGATCCTCATAACTGCTTTCTTCCGTCAAAAGCTGAGTCGAAGGAATATAACCTTCGTAGCCACCGGCATAGCAAACAATAATTGCCCGCCTTCCCAATTTCATCTCTATATATGAACGGTATCTTTCACCTGCCTCTGATCTTAACTCAACAGGCAGGCACAACATCACAATACTGCCAAGGTCAATCAATTCCAAGTTGATCTTCCTATCGCTGTGAGAGGAATACCCTCCACGCTTCAGTACAGCAAGCCTGGCAAGATATTCACGCTTATCTTCAACATCCTTGCTGAATTGAATACATTCTTCAAGGTTTTTTATCCAGTAAGCCCGTTCCATCTCACTCAATCCTGTTCTTCCCGGGACATGCACTTTTTGATGATATATCCGGATTGAAAACGTTTTTTCAAATGGAATACCCTCGGATATTTCATTCACAGCATCTCCCCACAGTTTGCCCAGTCTATGCAATTCCTCTGAATTTGAGCCTTGACGTGTATAACGGGTAGACAGATCAGCACAAGGGCCATTTAAAAATATTGTATTTTTACCGTCCTCCATGAAACTTGCAGCTGAACCCGGCAGATCTCTTGAAAAGAATAAATTCTGTTCATCAAGCACTGTAGGATGACATGCAAAAGTACATATACGTATGTTTTCTTTTTTGCGAGAAAATAATAATACACCGGCATCCATTTCATAGGACTGTGCTTTCTGTTGCCTGCCTAAATTGCGAATGGATGCGACACCTTTTACTGTCAAGGGAATACTGGATACAACTGTCTCTGAAAAGTCATCTATTGCATTCCTGGCAGCCTTTAGTCCACTGTGTAAAAGCTGGTCTGCATATCCACTACCATAATTTTTGCGATTGCAGAATATACCGGAAGGTCCACTATGAGTGTGGGTTGCACATATCATAACGTGTTTTCCCTGCAGAAACGTATGATTTTCTATGAATTGTCTTAATTCATCGCAAAATGCTGTATCCACTCCTAAAAGATCAAAAGAACAAATGGCAAACTTCGGAACTTCACCTCCAATTACCACTACGGACACATAAAGAGGATCCAAGCATCCTTTGGAGTAACCCTGCCGTCTATCGTATCCTGCCATATGCATGGGTTTTCCAGGGGTTATTTCAACTCGTGCAAATCCTGCTTTCATTGCTCTTTTCCCTTGCTTTCCTCTAGCAGTAGTTCTGATGAACTTCTTTTACCGTTTTCATATAATGCCATAGCTGCAGCTGAAGCAGCGATTGGTACTTGTGGAGTAACTATTTTACTTATGCTTTTTTCCTCCTGTAACATCTGATGCAACATGTGATTTAACGGCAGTTCATCTTTCAGTAAGCCCCCTGACAGGATTAAAGGCACATCCTTTTCAAAGCCGGCTCTATCCAAAACAGTCTGTATTGCAAGAAAAAGCTCCTTTGATGCAGTTTTCAGTATTTCTGCAGCCAGTACATTACCTTTTTTATACAACTCAATTACGCATATTGCTGCAGAGGCGACAATACTCCGTTGATCACCGTTTCTTAGTATATAATGCAATTCCCGGATATCTGCTATTTTAAAATGCCGATAAATGGCTTCCAGAATGCATGTATGATTCTCTCTTCCATCCTGCACACGTGAAGATGCATTGATGGCTCTTCGCCCTATATCATAACCAGAGCCTTCGTCACCAAATAACGCTCCCCATCCTCCTGACTTGATAAAATTATCTTCCCAAAATGCATATGTGACAGAACCTGTCCCTGAAATTGTCACAATAGCTGGATTCTTCCGCGCAACAGCAAACCACACAGGTACAGCATCACTATTTGCATGTATCAACTGTGTATCTACACAAGTTGATATAAACGGGATATGTGATGCGCCATTGTTAACCTCAATTGCTGCAGACGCAATATAGCTACACTTTAAACTGACTGGTTCCCGATTTGCATAATAAAATGCTTTTTGAATGCTTTCTTTTATTGAGTGAGAAGCCATTTCTTTTGAACAGAAAAGGTAATTGGATGGTCCGCTTTCACCAATGCCCAGCATCCTTCCACCCTCATCTGCAAGTACGCATCTTGTCTTTGTCCCCCCGCTGTCCAACCCACAATAAATATCCATCTAATCACCTAATTGCCAATTATATTTAAACGACTGCATAAACAAAAACACAATGGTAATTACCATTTGCATTCAGTAAATATCATACCGGTTTCACAGGTGCTTTCCCTATAAAACTGCCTTTTTTTAGAGCGTCCACTGTTGCTTTAACGGATAAACGCGTATACTCATAAGCAGCTATTACTGCATCTGCCCGCTGAACTAATGCTGCATCATATGGAGCACCCAGAATCACAACAACTAATGGTTTGCCTGTTGCTTCCAGTCGCCGCAGTAACTGGATCTGCCCTGGTCGGAAACGAGCATTATATAGACCTAGTATTGCAGCTTCGAAATCCGTCCCCAGTACATCTTCTGTTTTATCATCTATACCATCGATAGGAGTAACTACACTCATACCTCCAAGATGATCAGCACACCAGCGAGAAAAAGATAACTTGATTCGCTTCTCATCTTCCACACCTGTGAGAGCCAGAGACTCAGGTGCAAAGAAAGCCTTTTTCTCAAGCTTCATTAAATCATGCACATTGCCATCTCCGGACAGCCGTGTAATGGAAGCTTCAGAAACTCTTGCATTTAACTCGATTTTTTCTTCATCATTGCATAATTCAGCTGCAAGAGCTGCATCAATTTGCTGCCTCCCAGCAAGACCATATTTATATTTGACTTTTGCAATTCGATCCAAAGATTCATCTATCCGTGCTTCCTGTAGACGCCCTTCCTTCACAGCATCATATATGCTTCGAAAGGCGTCTTCTACAGCTTCTATAGTATGTGAAAAGGTAAGCAGATCACAGCCGGCTTCAATTGCCATAACAGCACCTTCACCGGTGCCAAAATATTGTTTTATAGCACCCATCTCCATACAATCTGTAAATGCAAGTCCTGTAAACCTCATTTGTTTTCTTAGTAATTCATTCATTATAAGCGGAGAGAGAGTAGCAGGTCTGGTATTATCTATATCCGTATAACATACATGGGCGGTCATTAACCCGTCTGCGCCTGTATCAAACGCTTTCTGAAAAGGCAGCCATTCCGTATGTTCAAGAATTTCTCGAGGTGTATCGTTTTTTGGCAGACCAAGATGCGAATCACTAGATACATTGCCATGCCCGGGATAATGTTTTACAAGAGAAAGCACACCGGTCTTCTTCAGGCCAAGCATCATATCTATACCCATCCTTGATACATGCTCAGGATTGTCTCCATATGCTCGTGTACCAATAATAGGATTCATTGAAGAGATGTTCACATCCAACACCGGTGCAAAATTTGTATTAATTCCCATCGCCCGCATTATTCTGCCGCAATGATACCCGATATCATATGTAACATCCATACCGCTTGCTGCTACAGCCATCTGACTGGGAAACAGCAACGCTCCAGTTTGGAGACGTGTTACCCCTCCTCCTTCCTGATCTATGCCAATAAATGGTGCAAATTCATTTTCATCTTCCATTACAAGGGCATTCAGTTCGTTGCAAAGCTCTGAAGCCTGTTCTGGATTAATTAGATTTCTGGCAAAAAATTGGAAATTACTGACGCTGAAATCGCGTTTCAAGCGCTTTGCATAATCATCCACTTCTGTCGAGGGAAATCCTGATATAAACATTTGACCTATTTTCTTCTTTAAACCATTATCCATAAGATTGTAAGCTCCTTATTTAGTGTTTAGTAAGTGCAATATTTCAACTATATAATATACCCAGAGAAGTGCGAAAATTTCGCACTTCTCATGGGTTTAATTTGATTAAAGATACACCACTATTTCACTTTGCGCAGGGAACTAAATTTTATAATACCAATGACTACCAGTACAGAAATCAGCATCAATCCAATCCAGAGTGCCAATTCCACATCGCCGGTTTTTGGTGATGCAGGGACAGGTGTTGCTGTCGGTTCAGGCGTAGGTTCTGCAGTTGGATCTACTGTTGGTTCCACCGTTGGTTCTGGTGTCGGTTCCACTGTTGGTTCCGTTGTCGGTTCCACCGTTGGTTCTGGTGTTGGTTCCACCGTCGGTTCTGGTGTTGGTTCCACCGTCGGTTCTGGTGTTGGTTCCACCGTCGGTTCTGGTGTTGGTTCAGGCTCTTCCTCATACTCCATTATTTGATAGCTTCTAACATCAGCTGCTGTGCTGTCTGCAGACGAATGTGTGAACGTTGCATTTTGTCCTGGTGTAACAGAACCTGAGTATCGGAAAGAAATTGTACCGCTGTTGTACCGATATGGCAGGTTAAATCCGGTGATGATCAGTTTTCCGCCTTCATCTGAGATTTCAGCTGATGCACCTTCCAATCCACCTGTCAGTTCAATTATTTCAGTTGCCCTTATTCCTTCGCGCAGCAAGATTTCTGCATAACCAAGACTGTAGTCTGCATCACGAGCATTAATCAGTTTAACGCTCATAATATCTTTATCTACAATGGTCTTTACATAATTAAATGTGCCTGTCCTGAAGAATGCCAAACCCTTTACATCATCATTAGACAATAAGGCTCGAGCTGCATCTATATCCTGAACAAGCATCATTGAGTTTACAGGGCTATAAGCTTGGAGCCCTACAACTACAGTATTACCGGCATCAACTGCATTTTTTGCCAAGGAAGCCAGCCATTGAGCAGAAGCTCCATAATCTGAGGTATAGAGCATGGGACATATATAATCATACAGGCTGGCTGCAGCTTGATAGCTTTGTCCATAATGTACCAATGCAAAAGAATAGGAATCCGTAGTGGATACATTAAAATTACCCTTGTACGCACCTTCAGGCATGAATGCTGCAGTAATAATCAGATCTGATTTTGCTTCCTTTGCAGCTAAAGTCACTTGTGAAGCATAATTTTCTACCAGATCACAGCGCATCTGAGTAAATGCTGCCGCACCGGGCTTGTTATCAGCACTGGCTTTAAATAGTGACATACTGTCTGCTGCATACTGAACATAACCATCTCCACTTGGGTTTGTACTGTATTCAAAATATCCATTTGCATTTTTAGCTATTGAGTATCCAAATGTTTTAGCTAGATCCTCGACAAGTTCGTTATATTGTTCCTGTGTTAATCCATAACCTTTGTCAAGACCAGTGCCTCCAGCCAGCTTTGTCAGCATATCCCTGTCTTCCGGTCCCCAACCATTTCCTGCATGGTTATATCGTATATAGTCAAAATGAAGACCATCCACATCATAATTATTGGCAATTTCCTTAACTATCCTTTTTGAATAGTCTATGAAATCCTGGCTCAGGAAGCTGACATTATTATTATCACGACCGCGGGCAAATTGATATCGCCCCTCATCAGGGTTTGCACCCTTATAACTTGCGTCACTGGCGGAAGTAATCCAGGCATGAACCCTAATTCCTTCCGCATGGGCTGCTGTGATGACTTCCTCCAAAACATCACGATCCGCATAGACCCTTGAAGCACCGCTTACGTCTGTATCATCTACTTTATTGTAATACACTGTACCATTGGTACCCTTGACCAGCAGATAAATATCAGTAATTCCCATTTCTGAATAAGTGTTCACTATCTTTTCTGCACCATCTGCGCCAAGGTTGTACACAGTACTGGACCACAGCCATTCCCCCACAATCTCAGGGTCTTGAAGAGATACTTTGGAGACAACCCTGATATCATTGATATCTGCAGCATAAAGCAGTATCTGCCCCAACAGGTTGTTCATTTCCACAGGCTGGAGATCATTATCAGGCTGCACACCACTGATAACCACCCGACCATTACCATAGCTTGCTGCAGCAACAGCAGGGGTTCCTGCCATATTTATGCCTGCAGCTCCTTCTAAATTATTGATGGGGTTGGAAACATGAGAAACAGCATTTATGACTTCACCCATTTTTGGATTGGTGCTGTTTCCGGGACTCAAGGCAGGCGGGTTTATTCCATAAGCTATGTACTTCGTTCCTATTTGCATACCCTGGGTAATTACAGTACCACTGTTTGGACGAATTACCAATTGACCCTGACCATGGTTCCAATTGGGGTAATCTACTTCCAGGTTAATGATTTCAAGCCATCCACTTGCCTCTGTATAGCCTAAAGGAGCAAGGTATGCACCACCTGCCAAACCCATATAGCCTCCACCTGCATCTATATAAGCTTCAATTGCAGCACAGCCATCATGTCCGAGTGCATTTGCTACAGCACCTCCGCCACCAGCTGCTATCATAATCAGATCGAAATCATCCAAATCATTGTTAAGTATTTGTTGCTTTGTAACTGTTTGAAATGAAACAATAATTCTGTCATCACCATTATAGACATCATTAGTTGAAAACCACTCCTGTATGGCTGCTTTGACTGAACTATCATCCGCTACAGCAAAAGCAGCAACCTTTATCTCCCTCTCTGCAGCACGGACTTGTGTCGGGAGTCCCGCCGCTAGAATCAGCGTTAGGACAAGCAGTATTGTTAGAATCCTTTCTTTTTTCATTTTTTTTACTCCTTCCTCTATCGCAACTTGTTAGAGAAGTGCGATAGTTATCGCACTTCTCACGTCTCCTTCGATGTTGAATAACTTCTGAATAACGGTTTTCTAATCTGTATCTATTCTTTATGCTGTAATTTTTAATTTGTTGTTTTTCCCACGGAAGCTCTCCAGTCAGTAAGTTGTCTTTGAACTTCATCAATAATCTTCTGTGATCCATTAGCCTGGAGTTTGGCAATAAAAGCATCTACTGTACCATCAACATCTTCCACCATTCCACTAGCTAGGTTGGTTCCAGAGGCATATTCGGCAATAACGTTGGAGCAGGCAGCAAATTCGTTGGTAATACTTGAGGTGTCTATAAGAAATCCCAAGTTCGTATCCTGTATCGAGTTATCATTCAGTTCAGCCAGCAGATTCGAAAAATTAGTGGAAACAGCTGAAGGTAAATCTCCTGCAACAATATTGCCGAATTGATATCCATACCAGTAATAGTAAGCGTAATCAGAATAGCTGCCAACATTAGCATTACGCGGACTAATCGTTACATCAAGTCTATCTTCATCATTATAAAGATAATGCTCACCTTCTATTCCGAAACGTACCATGTTTGCCAATTCTTTGTCCGTATTCAACAATTCTAAGAACATCAATGCACGTTCTGGATTATTGGTTTGATGAGAAAGTGCTTGAACACTTGATTGAACATACATTGTTGTCATTACACTAAAATCTGCAGTGGTAAGTACTGTTTCTCTTCCTGCATACATGTCTGGTTTGATTTCGATGTAACCCGCAGCAAATGTTGCCGCCAATTTTCCAGTGTTCATCAGTGTTTTGTCTGGATCAAAGTTTGTGTAATCAGATGGGTAAATTCCATCATCTACCAGCTGTTTTAACAGATGGCAGTTTTCTCTGTATTCATCTGTTTCATAGATATTGAAAGCAATCTCGCCGCTGCCTTTCCCTTCAAAGGCATCCAGTCCCGGGATATTGGCCCCAACCATGGTAATCAGTTCTTCATAAGGATAATATCTTCTCAACGTGTTCATCATTCTCATGATAGGAACTGATGCTAAGTCCGGTTCATCTTCATCTCTGGCAGCCTTTGCTTCATACAAAAATGGAAGCATGTCTTGCATGACCGACCATTCGCCGCTTTGTGGAACATCAATATTATATTTATCCATCATTGTTTTATTATAAAGGCAGCTGAAACGGTCAGCCAAATCTTTATAAGCTGGTATTCCGTATATGTGTCCATCTATTGTTACGGCATCCCAAGCGCCTTGCGGCACTAAGTCATAGGTTCCGGGTAAATATTCCGGGATTAAGTCTTCGATTGGTAAAAAAGCATCACGCTTTACATCTACAGCAAAGTCGAACTCAGATCCTGTAAACAGAATGTCCATATATTGACCAGCAGTAATAGCAGTTTTAATCTTTTCGCCATAGTCCGCCCATACATAGAAATTGTAATCGATAGTAGCATTTATTTTTTCGCTTAGATATTTGTTGATTTCTTCCCACACCATATCTGTATCCGGTCTTTCGTAATCAACTAAGGAATACCAGACAAGCTCCACCGGCTCAAGTTTTTCATCTGGAGGTGCTTCAGTCGCTTCAGTTGGAGCCGGGGTTTCTGTCTTGTCTTTTGGCTCTTCCGTTTTATCAGATCCATTAGTACTAGTGTCCTGACAACCCACTAGTAACAGAGCGGTGCTAATTAAGATTAGTATAATTCTGTACAATACTTTTTTTCTCATTGCTAAACCCCCTTGATTTTTTAAATGATCTACCTTGTTTGCCAATTTAAATTAATACATCATCATCACCCCTTTACACTACCTATGGTCAAGCCCTTAATAAAGTACCTTTGGAAAAATGGATATGCGAACAAAATTGGTACTGTTGCAATAACAGTAATCGCCATTCGCGTACTCTCGGTAGGCATAGAGCGCAAAAGCTCCAGACCGCCCGCAGTATCAGCTATCTCTGCATTCATTTTAATGAACTCAATATTTCGCTGGATTTTTTGAAGTAAAGTTTGCAATGGAACTAGCTTGGGATTGTCTATATACAGCATGCCTGTGAACCAGTTGTTCCATCGGGCTACCAAACCGAACAATCCGATGGTTGCAAGGCCTGCTTTCGACAATGGTAGAACAATTTTGAAATAGATGGCATAATCAGTAGCACCATCTATGATTGCCGCTTCAAAAAGACTGTCTGGAATGCTGGTCTGAATAAAAGTACGAAGAATTATGACATGAAATGCATTCACTAAACCAGGCAGAATAAGCACCCATATTGTGTCATCCAAGTGCAGATAACGTACATTTAACATATAAGAAGGCACCAATCCGCCAGAAAAAAGCATGGTTATAAAAGTGTAAATAGTCAGGAATCTTCTAATTGGAAATCTTTTTTGTGCGAGTACATAAGCGAACATGGACATTATAAACAGACTGAGGAAGGTACCAACTAAAGAATAAAATATCGTTACTTTATAGGAATTTATTATCTGTGTACCGGTCTTTGCCAAATTCTTGTATGCTGCTAATGAAAATTCCGATGGGAAAAAGGAATATCCATTAGCTACAATACTTTCTGGACTTGTAAAAGAAATTATCACAACCAGAATAAGAGGAAGTACAATCAAGAGGGATACAAGTATCATTATTACTGAAATGAATACATTCCACCCGCAGGAAATTTGGTTGAAGTTTCTTTCCGCTGCCATATCATTTACTCCTTTTCTCTTTCTCGATATCTATTAGTAATTAGAACACTGCATTTTCTGGGGATATTCTAGATACCACTTTGTTGGATATCAGTACCAGTATAAAACCGACAATAGATTGATAAAGACCTGCAGCAGTAGCCATTCCAGCATTATTTAATGTAGTTAAAGAACGGTAAATATAAGTATCAATTACATCAGTTACCGGATATAGCGCACCGCTGTCTTGGGGAACAGTATAGAACAATCCAAAATCTGCACGGAATATGCCTCCAACAGATAAAATCAGCATTATTGATATAATTGCTTTCAAATGTGGTAAAGTGATGTACCATGCCTGTTTTAACTTACTGGCACCCTCTATAACTGCTACCTCGTAATATTCATCAGAAATATTAGAAATAGATGCCAGGTAAACGACAGCTTGATAACCCACACCCTTCCATGTATTTACCGCCACCAGTATAAACGGCCAGTATTTCGGTTCCATATACCAATTTACCTTGTCATAACCTAAGGCCATCAACAACCTGTTTAAATAACCGCTGTTTACACTTAATAAGGAAAATACAATAATGGACACGATTGTCATGGATAGAAAATGAGGCATAATAAATATGGTTTGAAGTGTTTTTGCAAGTATTTTGCTGTGTAGCTCATTTAACAGTATGGATAGCAAAACCGCGAGGAACATATTTAACAATATAAATATTACATTATAGCTAACAGTATTTCGAGTAATGACCCAGGCATCCGTTGTAGAAAACAGAAATTCAAAGTTTTTCAAGCTTATAAATTCGCTCCCAAAAATACCCTTTGCTATATTCAGATCCTGAAACGCCATAACAAGACCAAACATAGGTATGTAAGAAAACACAAATAGCAATAACACTGCAGGTAAAGCTATAATATACAGAGCATGGTGTTTTTTGAAATTCAACCTTTTCATAATGTGAGCAGCCTTTGAATGCTTTTGCACTACACTTCCTCCTGTTCATTATTTCTTGCTAAATCTTAGTTTATTTTTCATTTCTAAGAGTGACGTGGTATTTGAATTTATCACCGGGGGACACACTTTTCGAATGTTCTACTGCCCTGTCATCCTCATAAGATATTCGTTCTACCAACATTCCCAACGCATTAGGAGTTCCATCCAGAACCTTTCTCTCCACCACGCGCAGCAGAACAGATACAAAGGTTTCTTCGGCGTGACTCAACTTAAGGTTGTATTTGTTAAACAGAATGCTGTAAAGTGATTGTCCTATAATCATCTCTTCACTTAATCCCTCAAATCTGTAACTGGGCAGGTAATTGGTTTCCAGCAGCATGGGCTCTCCATCAGCTGAACGAAGACGGCTCACTCTATATACAGGCGCATCTAAAGGAATTTGAAACAGTTCAGACATCTTTTTTGTAGATGCGAGAATCAGGAAATCAAGTATTTGAGTCTTTGGAGTTTTTCCCATACGCCGCATGTCGTCATCAAAGCTGTATATCGTAAGCAGCTCTTGCTTAATGGGCAGTTTGGATACAAATGTACCCTTGCCCTGCATACTTTTTACGTATCCATTAATTGAAAGCTCCTGCAATGCTTGCCGTACAGTTGTACGGCTGTATCCGTATAGTTCACATAACTCCCGCTCGGAAGGCAGCTTGCTTCCCTCTTTATAGGTACCGTCTTTTATAAGTTCTACAAGTGTTTCTGATAGTCTTTCATAGTGAAAATCATTTTTTTCAATCATTATGTACTCAACTCACCCTATATGGTAATTATTTGTTACTACAAAAACTTGTATTTATTCTTAAAATATAAGCAACTTGTAATGACCAGTTATATAATATACATATATAACTTATAATGTCAAGTGTTATTTTATAATATTTTAAAAATTTTGAGAATTTTCTATAAAGTGCTGCCTATCATTATGTTTGTGTCTATGATAAGATTTTAATAAGCTGCTAAAGTCTGTGTAGGTAATTGCGAAACTCTTGATAAAAAAGAGGACTCCATTACCAAATTATAGTAGAGTTGCGAACACAGGCGCAACAGTGAACATTGAAAATTGAATAACGACAAACAAAAGCTATGGAAAGCTATACTGAA
>ENA-UOOM01000619-UOOM01000619.1-fermentation-metagenome-genome-assembly--contig:-NODE-619-length-39532-cov-5.193758_pt1 | contig 39532 bp, 37 predicted proteins | sample MGYA00245781_ERZ724031 | MGnify/ENA primary metagenome ERZ724031 (study PRJEB28704, sample SAMN03018317) | fermentation metagenome | biome: anthropogenic terrestrial biome; feature: soil; material... | reverse complement strand
TCAATTCACAGTTCATACTCTACAGTTCACAATTCACAATTCACAATTCACAATTGCTAGGGTCATTCTTTGGGGGTTAAACCCGAAATTCTTCGAGTAAAGTTTATTCTGCCCGTCTCAGGATGACAAAGCGGAAAGCCAATTCTACACTTCTCGGGATGACAAAAATAGACTCTTAGTTCTTAACTCTTAGTTCTTAGTTCTTAACTCTTAGTTCTTAGTTCTTAGTTCTTAGTTCTTAGTTCTTAGTTCTTAACTCTTAGCTCTTAACTATCAATGATTCTCCTGTCATTTCAACTGGCTTTTCTAGCCCCAATAAGTCAAGCAAAGTTGGTGCTATATCTGCTAGCTTTCCTTCTCTTAACTTTATATCTTTATCCCCTACTAGTATTAGCGGTACCTTATTTGTAGTATGGGCTGTGATTGGGCTTCCATCCTTTTCATTAATTAGTGCCTCTGCATTACCATGGTCGGATGTTATAATTGCCTTTCCATTCTTTTTGATAAGCAATTCAATAATTTCTCCAAGGCAAGTATCTACAGTTTCCACAGCTTTTATTACTGCTGGAACGACTCCTGTATGTCCAACCATATCTGGATTTGCAAAATTTATAATAAATAAATCATATTTATCCATATTAAGTCTCTTGATTATTTCATCTTTTAACTCATAAGCACTCATTTCAGGTTTTAAATCATAAGTTGCGACCTTAGGTGAAGGAATGAGGGCTCTATCTTCATTCTTAAATTCAATTTCCCTTCCTCCATTGAAAAAGAAGGTAACATGAGCATATTTTTCTGTCTCAGCAGCTCTTAACTGATTTAACCCTTTTTTGCTTATATATTCCCCTAAGGTATTTTCTATTGCTTCATTTTTATATACCACATGAACATTTGGAATTGTTTTATCATATTCAGTCATGGTTACATAGTGTGTTTTTACAATTTTTTCTCTTTCAAATCCATCAAATTTATCATCCACAAATGCTCTGGTTATTTGCCTTGCTCTATCTGGTCTAAAGTTAAAAAAGATAATGGAGTCTTCAGAATTTACTGTAGCAACGGGCAAGGAATTTTCGGTGATTACAGTTGGCAAAACAAATTCATCGTTTATATTCTTTTTATAGGAATCTTCAACTGCCTTTACAGGGTCATCTGCTTGTATACCCTTACCAATGGTCATTGCATCATAAGCAAGCTGGGTTCTATCCCATCTTTTATCCCTATCCATTGCATAATATCTCCCAGAAATCGTGGCAATCTTGCCAATACCAATTTCTTTCATCTTTTCAATCAATTTCTGAACATGCTCTTTCCCTATGGTAGGCGATACATCTCTTCCATCTAAAATGACATGAATATAGACTTTATCCAAATTGTGATTTTTCATCATCTCCAAAAGTCCATAAAGATGGGTTATATGGCTGTGAACTCCACCATCTGAAACCAATCCAATAAGATGCATTGCAGAATTATTTTTCTTAACATTCTCTATTGCATCTAAAAGTTCTTTTTTTTCAAAGAAGTCCCCTTCTTCTATTTCTTTTGTTATTCTTGTAAGTTCTTGATATACCACTCTTCCTGAACCAATATTTAAATGTCCTACTTCAGAATTACCCATTTGTCCTTCAGGCAGTCCTACCGCAAGCCCACTTGCATCCAGCTTCGTATGAGCATATTCATTATATAATCTATCATAATTAGGTTTTTGGGCAAGATTAACCGCGTTTCCTTCATAAGCTTTGCCTATACCAAACCCATCTAAAATCAATAACATCACTGATTGTTTTTTCATAGTTGCCTCCATTAGTAATTAACAAGCTTCACAAAATCATCTGCTTTAAGGCTAGCTCCTCCTACAAGAGCGCCATCGATATCTGATTTTTCCATTAGTTCTTTAATATTCCCTGGTTTTACACTGCCACCATATTGAATTCTAACAATGTCCTTTTTATCATTATACAGCTCACCTATAGTTTCTCTAATGAATTTACACATAGCATTAGCATCTTCAGATGAGGCAGTCTTGCCTGTTCCAATAGCCCATATCGGCTCATACGCTATAACAATTTTTCCTAAATCTTTTGAATCTATTCCCTCAAAAGCTTTTATTACCTGATTTTTTACTATCTCTTCAGCCTTATTTGCATCTCTCTCCTCAAGAGTTTCACCAACACATACAATTGGCTTAATGTCATGGGATAAAGCAGATTTAATTTTTTTATTTACTGTTTCATCATTTTCATTGAAATATTGTCTTCTTTCAGAATGTCCTATTATACAATAGTGAATCCCTATTTCATTTAACATTGACGGTGAAATCTCACCTGTAAACGCTCCATTTTCTTCCCAATGCATATTCTGTGCACCAAGCTTTATATTACTTTCACCTATTGCTCTTTTAACATCTGTCAATGCTGTGAACGGAACACACACTACTGCTTCTACATCATTGTTTAAGGAATTTGTCTTAATTTCTTCAATTAGCTTTATAGCTTCTGCAATTGTATTATTCATTTTCCAATTTCCAGCGATTATAGGAGTTCTCATATCCATCCTCCTCAAATTTTTTTAACTCTTACCTCTTACTTCTTAGTTCTTAACTCTTAGTTCTTAACTCTTAGTTCTTAACTCTTAGTTCTTACCTCTTAGTTCTTACCTCTTAGTTCTTACTTCTTAGTTCTTACTTCTTAGTTCTTAACTCTTAGTTCTTACCTATCAGATATAGCCGCTATACCTGGCAGTACTTTACCTTCTAGTAATTCTAGTGAAGCTCCTCCACCAGTAGATACGTGAGTAATCTTATCAGCTAATCCAGCCTTCTCCACTGCTGCAGCTGAATCTCCACCGCCGATAATTGTTGTAGCATTGGACTCGGTCATCGCTTTTGCTATAGCATAGGTGCCTTTATTGAAATTTTCTATTTCAAATACACCTGCTGGACCATTCCATACGATAGTCTTTGCCGATTTAATAATCTCTGTAAATTGTTTTATTGTTTTTTCACCTATATCTAGTCCTTCCATATCATCAGGAATACTATCTATATTTACAGTTCTAAATTCTGTGTCATTCTTAAATTCCTTAGCTACTACTACATCTTGTGGTAGCATTAGTGTTATACCTTTGTTTGCAGCCTTTTCCATTAAGGATTTCGCTAATTCTATTTTGTCTTCTTCCAATAAGGAACGACCAATATTATATCCAAATGCCTTTAAAAATGTATAAGCCATTCCACCACAAATCAATATTGTATCTACTTTATTGATTAGATTGTCTATAACTCCTATTTTATCTGAAACCTTAGCTCCTCCCAAAATAGCTACAAAAGGTCTTTCTGGTGATTCAAGAGCTTTACCCATGATTGAGATTTCCTTCTCAACTAAAAACCCTACTGCAGATGGCAAATAAGTTGAAACACCAACATTTGATGCATGCGCTCTATGAGATGTACCAAAAGCATCATTTACATAAAGCTCACCAAGCGAAGCTAAATCTTTTGCAAAATTTTCTTCGTTCTTTTCTTCTTCTTTTCTATATCTAGTATTTTGTAATAGGGCTACATCCCCATCCTTCATATTTTCTAAATCGGCTTTTACTTTATCTGAAACCACTTTATCATCTGCTGCAAATATAACTTCCTTTTTTAATAAATTACTTAGCCTTTTAGCAACTGGTTCCAAACTATATTTAGGATTTGGTTCTCCCTTTGGTCTTCCAAGGTGAGACATGAGAATTACCTTTGCACCTTGCTCTATAAGATAGTTTATAGTAGGAAGTGAGCTGGTTATTCTAATATCATCAGTTATATTTTGATTTTCATCCATAGGTACATTAAAATCACATCTAACTAATACTTTTTTGCCTTTGTAATCAAAATCCTTTAAAGTTTTTTTATTCATACAATAACCACCTTTACTTAAATAATGATAAGTCGGATCATTTTTGACCCGACTATTGTTCTACTTATTAGCTATATATTTTGCAAGGTCTATAACTCTATTTGAATATCCCCATTCATTGTCATACCAGGAAACAATCTTAACCATATTGTCAATTACCATTGTTGATAGACCATCTACTATAGAAGATCTCTTATCTTGGATATAATCTGTTGATACAAGAGGTTCTTCTGAGAATCCCAAAATGCCCTTTAATTCTCCTTCACTTGCTTCCTTCAAATATTTGTTAACCTCTTCAGCTGTAGTTGATTTCTCTACTTCAAATACTACGTCTACTAAAGATCCAGTTGGTACAGGAACTCTAACTGAAAAACCATTCAATTTACCCTTTAATTCAGGTAATACTAAAGCCACAGCCTTTGCTGCACCAGTAGTTGTAGGTATTATATTTTCAGCACCAGCTCTAGCACGACGAAGGTCCTTATGTCTCTTATCAAGTATTTGTTGGTCATTTGTATATGCATGAATTGTAGTCATAAGACCTTTCTTAACACCTAGCTTTTCTACAACAACTTTTGCAACAGGTGCTAAGCAGTTTGTTGTACATGATGCATTTGATATTACATTGTGTTTTTCAGGATCATAAAGCTTTTCGTTAACCCCCATTACTATAGTGATGTCTTCATTTTTAGCAGGTGCAGTTATTATTACTTTCTTTGCTCCAGCATGAATATGCTTTTCTAAATCACTTTTTTCTTTAAATGCTCCAGTAGAATCTATTACAAGTTCAACGCCTAATTCTTTCCATGGAATTTGAGCTGGATCCCTGAAATTAACTACAGGAACTTTCTTACCGTTAATCACAAAGCCTTTTTCATATACATCAATAGTACCTTTAAATGTTCTATAAGTTGAATCATATTTGAATAGATGTGCTAGATCCTTTAAATCTCCAGATGCGTTTATAGCAGCTAATTCAAAATCCTCAATGCCTTCTTCAAAATATGCTCTAAGAACATCTCTACCTATTCTACCAAAACCGCTTAAACCTACTTTCATTGCCATAACATATTCCTCCTTAATAATTTAAATATATTATACTATTTCTAGCATTCTTCTAGCAGCGCTTTCATCTGTTACTATAGTTATATCCCTACGTAAAGAAGTTATAGCTATAATTGCCTCAGCCTTTTGAGCGCCACCTGCCACTCCAATTAAATTTCTTATTTGCTTATACATATCTAGTGTCATACCTATGGTTTTGTACTCCCATATTTCATTGCCATCTATATCGAAATAATGACCAAATGCTTCAGCTACTGATCCTGCTTCCATAAGACTATTAATTCTTTCTTTAGGAAGCTTCCTTCTTATGGCCATGGCATCTGCTCTACCTATTCCAAATATCAATATATTTATGTTTTTAATCAAATCTATTGATTCCTTAATTTCATTGTTTTTAACTATGATTTCTAAGGCATCCTTTTCAAGCGTATCTGGAACATTTAGCAATCTATATCTGCCACCAAGCTTATTCCCTATAACAGCAGCTATTGAATTGGCTTGTGTTTCCAATTCACTGCCCAAACCGCCCCTAGCAGGTATAACCATCACATCATGAGGCTTTTCGGATTTACACATTTCTGATGCTACAGCCGCCATAGTACTGCCACCTGTAATTCCAATTATGTCCTTACTCTGGAGCATATTAATTATTATACTAGAAGTAATTTTACCCATTTCCTTTAAAACTAACTCATTATCAGATGAATTCCCTGGTACTATTATCAACTTTTGTATTCCAAGAATCGTTTGCAGCTTTTCCTGTAACAGTAAAATACCTTTAAATTCCATGTAGACATCGCTTAATTCTTCTAATATTTTTTTGCCTTCTACGGTAACATACATACCAATAGCTTCAATTTCTATAAGACCTTGATCCTTAAGAATATTAACCTCATTTCGTGCTATTCTTTCACCAATATCCAACTCTGTCGCCAAAGCTCTTCTACCTATTGGCTGATTATAATAAATTGTTCTTAGAATTGTATAACGCCTTTCAACAATATCTCTTATCTCTGGTGCTATACTCTTTATTATCTCTAATTGATTTATATAATCACCTCCATTAGTTGGACATATCTTGTCCCGCATATTTATTAATTGTCCCAGATTTAGTAAAAAAAATACCAACAAGTTAATTATATCCTATGTAATATGTTAAATCAACCACTATTTAACATAAATTATAATTTTATTACCACTTTATTACAAAGGATATAATTAATTTTAATACCTTCTTCTTAAGGTAGATGCTGGTATATTTAATTCATCTCTATATTTCGCAATAGTTCTTCTTGATACTTTAGTTCCCTTTTGCTCTATCATTTTAGATATTTGCTGATCACTTAAAGGTTTTTTGCTATCCTCTTTATCTATTAATTCCTTTATCGTAGCTTTTACACAGGTCGAAGATACCTCCCCGCCAAAGCTTGATAACCCTGCTGAAAAAAAATATTTCAATTCAAAAAGACCTCTGGGAGTCTGCACGTATTTTCCATTCGTAGCTCTAGATATAGTCGACTCATGCATATCTATATCTTCTGCAATTTCCTTTAGGGTAAGTGGAACTAAAGCCTTCTCGCCTTTTCTAAAGAATTCTATCTGAAATTTTAAAATGGACTCTACTACTTTGTATATAGTTTGTCTTCTTTGTTCTATGCTTCTAATTATCCACATTGCACTATTAAATTTTTCTTGCAGAAATTCAGAAGTCTTAATGTCACTACCATCTTTTATAAGATTCTTATAAAAATTGTTTATATTTAATCTAGGTCCTGTATAGTCATTAACCTGGATTACATATTCTCCATCAATAAGTAGAATAGTTGCATCAGGAATAATATATTTTGTATCATCTGAATTTCCCATAAATGCTCTTCCTGGCTTTGGTTCAAGTGAGCGAATATAGTCACATGCATCCTGAACTATGTTAATTTCTAAATCGTTTTCCTTTGCTATTTTGTGAAGCCTATTGTAAGCGATATCCTCCAAGTAATTTTCTATTAATTCTTTTATAATCGGAGGGTCATCTCCTCTTATTTGTAAACACAGGCACTCCTTCAAATTTCTAGCACCAACTCCTGTAGGCTCAAACCCTTGGATAATTTCGAGAACCTTGCTTCCCTTTTCTGGTGTAGAGTCTGTCATTTTAGCAATCTCATCCATTGAAGCAATTAAATATCCATTATTATCAATATTTTGGATTATATATTCACCAATTTTGTACTCGCTTTTTTTTGTTTTTGCTAAACCTAGTTGAAATAGCAAATGCTCTCTTAATGATGGAGTATAGCTAGTAAACGCCTCAAGATTAAAATCTTTAACATTTTTATCTACCTGTGGCTTATAACTTATATCGTCGTATTTCTCAAAATACTCCTTCCAATCAATGTCTGGTTCCTTTTTGTCTATTTCAATTGCTTCAATTTCTCTTACAGGACTCTCCAATTCAAGCATTGGATTTTCCTCTAATTCCTTAGACAGATATTCATTTAACTCAAGACTATTAAATTGGAGCAATTGAATAGCTTGTCTTAATTCTGGAGTCATAATTAACTTTTGAGTTTGTTCTAGTTGTAGATTGTAACCAAGCTTCAATTCACTCACTCTCCTTTAATGCTATTATAACAGAAAAGAATACAATTCACAATTGTTATAACAATTCACGATTCACAGTTCACAGTTCACAGTTCACAATTTACATACTGTCAATTTCAGAATGCCACATGCATATATTATCCCGAAAAATAAAAGCGAAGATCCATCAACTGCGCTGGGGATGGCAAACATAAAACCCGAGATTCTTCGACAGTGAGGTTTATACTGTCCGCCTCAGAATGACACAAACATACGTCATCCTGAGCCTAGCAGAATAATTACTGCTTACGAAGGATCTCGGGTTTAATCTTTAATCTTATCTCTCTTCACTGCTCAAAAATCAATTGTGAATTGTGCATTGTGCATTGTGAATTGAGCTCTATCTTAACGATTTATCATACGGTATTCCTTCTGCCTTTGGTGCTCTTGATTTCTTTGAGGTAAATGCAAGAACTACCATGGTTGCAACATAAGGCATCATCTTGTAATATGTTTGATGAATTCCCAGATTGTTTAAGAATGGTATCAGCGACACTGAATATGCCAATGTTCTCAGGAAGGCAAAGAAAAGGGCTGCAAAAAATATTTTTCCCGGCTTCCATTGTCCGAAAATCATGACAGCTAAAGCTAAAAATCCAAAGCCTGCCACACCTGTATGCCCATTTACATTACCATCCATTACGCCAACTGAGTAAAAGAATCCACCTATACCTCCTAGAATGCCCGATATACTGGTACCTGCATATCTCATCCTATAAACATTGATACCTACGGAATCTGCTGCATGAGGATGCTCACCACAAGCTCGCAAACGCAGACCAAATCTCGTCTTATAAAATACTACTATTGAAATTCCTAATATGATAAAACCCATTATGACTGTTAAATAAGTTTTTTGAAAAAATAATTCACCTACAATAGGTATATCTCCTAATATAGGAATTTTTCTTATAAAAAAGTTTATATTTGTTGTGATTCCATCACTATTGAAGAACATCTTTGAAAATAATAGGACACCAGCTGGAATAAGCATATTTAAAGCTGTACCCGAAATAGTCTGGTTTGACTTCATGGTAATAGCTGCAAAGGATAGAAGAAGGGAATAAACAAAACCCGCCAAGGCAGCTACTAGCATTCCCAATAACAATATTGTCTGTGGATTTAATCCAGAGTCCTGAAAAAAATATACGAATAGTGCTCCGAAAAATGCTCCAAAAAGCATAATTCCCTCAAGTGCCAAATTGATTACACCGCCAACCTCACTAAACATACCACCTAATGCCACAAGAAGCAATGGAATTGCCACAGGAAGCATATTTTGAATTAAATAATATATGGTACTCATTATTCTGCCTCCTTTGTATTATCATCAGAATCTTCTCCATTAGTCTGAACTGGTTTAGTAGCCTCAATATGTTCAATCACGTCTGATACATTATCCTGATGTCTTATATGTCTCTTTACAAATCTTGCAAGAGTTGAGCTCATAATAGCCGCAAATGCTGAGAAATAGATAATTACTGCTATAACCAGGTCAATTATCTCTGGCTTGTAACCAACAAGACTTGCCAAAGTACCACCACGCTGTATGTGTGAGATAAATACAGCAGAGAAAATAGTACCTATCGGATGAGCATTGCCTAACAAAGCAACGGCTATTCCATTGAATCCTGCTTGTGATATGATATTGATTGGCTCATAGGTCATACTGCTGCCAGCAATTGCACTTGGTGCTAAGATTGCAAATGCACCACCCAAACCTGCAAGTCCTCCTGCTATGACCATTGTTATAATAATATTTGTTTTTCCTTTCATACCAGCATATTCACTTGCATATTTATTGTAGCCTGTAGCTTTTAGCTCGTATCCAAAGGTTGTTTTTTGAAGAACTATATACAAAATTATTCCAATAATTATTGCAAATATTATCCCCAAATTGACATTTGAACCTTGAATACCTAAAGATGGTACCTGTACTGTAGCAGGTAAATATTTAGTTCTTGTTTTTGAAGATTCATACATTATTGAATTTCCTTGAACAAACATATCAACAAGATACATTCCTATATAGTTAAACATAATGGATGTTATAACTTCGTTAACATTCAATAAAGCTTTGAAAATACCAGGAATAAATCCCCATAGCATTCCACCAATCATTCCAGCAATTACTGCAGCTATCCAATGAGCATTTCCCGGCAATTTCCAGATAAATCCAACGTAAATTGCAAAGAACATACCCATTGTATATTGTCCTGAAGCTCCTATATTGAATAATCCCATTTTAAATGCAAAGCCAACAGCAAGACCTGTTAAAAGTATTGGGGTAGCAAAATAGAAAACATCACCAATACGTTTAAATCCTCCTGTTAATATAAACTTAAAACCTGCAACAGCATTCTCTGAATTTGCAAAAAACATGACGATAAATCCAAATATCAATCCTAGTATTATGGCCATAAAAGCTGAAGAAAATGAACTAATTACCTGATAATTCACTATATTTTTTAACTTAGATTCTTTTTTAGATGATGAACTATTTTTATCCTGCATCGTTAATCTCCTTTATGGTATCACGTTTTGCTCCAGACATGTAAAGTCCAAGCTCCTGAACTGTTGTTGTCTTTGGATTCAACTGTCCGACTATCTCTCCCTCATACATCACAAGTATTCGGTCACTTATATTCATGACTTCATCAAGCTCCAATGATACTAGCAATACTGCCTTACCTGCATCACGGCTCTCAACCAATTGTTTGTGAATATACTCGATTGCCCCAACATCTAATCCTCTTGTGGGTTGTACTGCTACTAAAAGCTCATGGGATTTATCGATTTCTCTAGCTATGATAGCTTTTTGTTGGTTGCCCCCCGACATACTTCTGGCTATAGTGAGCGGACCTCGACCACTTCTTATATCATATTTATCAATAAGTTCTTCAGCATAATCTCTTACAGCATCAAATTTTATAAATCCACCTTTTTGAAATTCAGGCTGCCAATATCTTTGAAGAACCAAATTTTCTTCAAGTTTATAATCCAATACTAATCCATGCTTATGTCTATCTTCAGGTATATGACTCATACCTGTAACTGATCGTTCCCTGATAGAAGCCCTGGTGATATCCTTACCCATTAATTTTATATGCCCTGAACTGATCTTTGTAAGTCCAGTCAAAGCATGTATAAATTCAGTTTGCCCATTACCTTCTATCCCTGCAAGACAAACGATTTCTCCTCTTTTTACATCAAAAGAAACATTTTTTACAGCATTGTTCTTGTGAGTTTTGGATGCTACTGTTACATTACCAACAGATAGTACAACATCTCCTGGTTTTATATCCTTTTTTTCCACATTGAAATTGATATCACGACCTACCATCATCTTTGATAGTTCTTCCTTTGTGGTTTCCTTTATATCTACAGTCCCCATATATTTACCTTTCCTTAGGACTGTACATCTATCTGCTACTTCCATAATCTCATTTAGTTTATGAGTTATAAACAGGATTGACTTACCTTCTTCTGCGAAGTCTCTCATTATCTGTAAAAGTTCTTTTATCTCCTGAGGAGTCAATACAGCAGTAGGCTCGTCAAAGATTAAAATTTCGTTGTCTTTATACAACATCTTCAAAATCTCAACTCTCTGCTGCATACCAACAGTTATATCCTCTATAAATGCATCCGGGTCAATTCTTAGTCCATATTTTTCACTGAGCTCTTTTACCTTTACTTTTGCATCCTTCTTTTTTAGAAAGCCTGCAGTATTTGGTTCTACACCCAATATGATGTTTTCCAGAACTGTAAAATTTTCAACAAGCTTAAAATGCTGATGAACCATTCCTATCCCGATGGCATTTGCATCATTAGGGTTATTTATCTTAACTATTTCGCCATTTTTTCTTATCTCGCCTTCCTCAGCTTGATATAGACCAAATAGAACACTCATTAATGTTGATTTTCCTGCACCATTTTCTCCCAAAAGTGCATGTATTTCTCCCTTCTTTAATTTAAGGGTGATATTATCGTTAGCAATAATGCCAGGGAATCTTTTAGTTATATTGTTCATTTCAATAATATAATTTTCCACTAACGTTAACCTCTTCTTATTTTATTTTATTAATCATATGCGACAAAATTTTGTTTCTGATAATAAGAAATGGAGGAAATTTAGCCTTCCTCCATTTCTTAATCTTACTTGCACAAGGCTTAAACCAATATGGCAGGTAATATAATTTATCTTGTTGTTACCTTAACCTTTACAAGACCTAATGAATTTGTGAGTTCTTCAGCTGTTGCATATCCACTTGCATCTTCTACTTCTATTTCACGAACTATATCCATATCGCCATTTTTAAGCTTTGCAAATATTTCATCATATTTTTCTTTATTAAAGCTTTCAAATCTATCAAATGCATCTGCACTTGGATCATCAATAACTGCAGTTGGTAAACCAACACCATCATTTTCAGCATTAAAGAATGTTGTTTTGCCTGCATAAGTGTCCCAAGTATCAGTTTTATATATTGATTCCAATACGCTTACAACTGATGCTGAAAGACCTTTTGTAGCTGATGTAATAACATTTTCGCTATCATATCTTTGGTCAACGTCAACACCTATAACTTTTCCATCAGCTTCACTAGCTGCTGACATAACACTCTTACCAACTGAACCACCACATCCAAATATTACCTCTGTACCTTCTTGATACATAGTTCTTGCAGTAGCCTTATTTGTATCATTTTCATCAAAATTTCCTGTATAATGATATGTTACCTGAACTCCACCATCATCAAGTCCAAGTTCCTCTGCAGCACCCTCTGCTCCTTGAAGATATCCATATCCAAAAGCTTGTACTGCAGGCACTGCCATACCACCTACAAACCCAAGTTTAGTCATTCCATCCATTACAGCAGCATAACCTGCAAGATATCCAGATTGTTCTTCTGAGTACATTATGCTTGCAACATTGTCTTTAATATCAAATGCTGAATAATCTGCTGTATGAGGAGCTCCATCTAGTAATATAAACTTTACATCTGGATATTTTGTTTGTGCTTCATAAACTGGAACCTCAAATAAAAATCCTGGAGTAACAACTACTTTCGCCCCACCTGTAACTGCAAGGTCAATAGCAGCTAAATAACCAGCATCAGAAGCTTCTTCAGGTTTGATGTATTGGTGTGATACGTTTTCTGCTTTTGCAAAAGCTACTACACCTTCCCATGAACCCTGGTTAAATGACTTGTCATCAATATTGCCTTTGTCAGTAATCAATGCTATTTCATATCCACTACTGTTTGAGTCACCTGTGTTTCCTTCATTTTCTGTATTACCTTCATTTTCTGTATTACCTGGAGTTGGTTCTGGAGTTTCCGCAGGTTTGCTGCAGCCAACCAAACTCATTGCAACAATTACAAAAGCTAAAGTAATTGCCAGAAATTTTTTCATTTTATAACCCCCTATTTGTACATTTTACTCATGTCTTATAATATATTATACCCTTTCGTGGAAAAATTTCAACAATCTTTAGCTAAAATTGTTAGCAGTCTTCTGCTTCTCCAACATTATAGCCAGCAGCTACAAGTACCTTGATAGCAGCATTTACTTTTTCTTCGTTAATCATTACAATAGGACCAGTGCATCCCATACCAGACTCTGCATATATACCTGCTTTCCATAATGTCTGTACCGCATCTTCTAATTCCATTATATCTATTCCTTCAATAGTTCCTGTTACTACTTCCTTTTCCGGAGCTACTGCTTCTTCAGTTATCTCTTCATTCTTCTTTTCCTTAGTCAAGCTCTTTAGCAAATCTTTAAAGCCTGCTTTATTTACCTTTTCAAATTCAGTCTTTAATATTTCCTTTAAATTACCTTTCACAAGCCTTGCACCATAGTTAATTGCATTTGCAATAACCGGCGCACCGGAAGCTCTTGAAATAATAAGGATATTTCTATTGTAATCTTCTCCGATGCCAGGTCCATATCCATATCCTAATGATTCGTAGCTGCCACCTGTAGTATATGACGAGAATACTTTAATAAGAATATTCCCTGTTAAGGTATCAGTAATCATAATATCAGGCGTACCTATTAAAAGATCATTTCCCCTCATAACTGCTCCCCCATCTGCTCTAACAGATTCAGTGAAGTTTATAGGATACTTGTTAGATAGTTCTTTTAGAGCTCTCTCTACCTGTCTTGCACCATCAACGTTTAATATCCCTACAGTAGGATCTTTAATACCCATGGCCTTTGCTGTGATTATGCCATATACACCGTTCTTAACCATAGCCTCAACCCTATGAGGTGAGGAAGTACCCGTTGTAGTTGCTATAAACATTTCTTTTCCTTTGCCAGGGGTTATTACTCTGCCAACCGTCGACACTCCAATGGGAAAACTATAATGCATTGTAATACATGCACCAATATCTCCACTATCCAACAACTCTTCCATCTTCTTATAGCCATCCTCTTCTTTTTCCACAACGATTTGTGTTAGATGAGAATCTACTTTAGGACCTATGAGGACTACTTCTATAGAATTATCAAAATCGGCAGCCAACTCAGCACCCTTTACTACATTATCAATTCCTAACTCACTTCCAAAGGTAGTTATACCTACTCGCACTCTTTCCCCAAATTGACCAGTTTCCAAGGAGTTTGCTATATCATTAAATACCTTTCCAATGACGGATTTTATATTATCATTTGCCATTAATATCACCTCTAATCCTTTAATAGATGAGCAGCGAATTCTCTCATGGCTTCAGCTACTAAATTTCTTACCTCAACTTCAGAAACACCTTTACTTTCTTCTACTAACCCTTCATTTTTTTCTATTAATATAGAAACTCCATCAAATAAATTCGTCATCCTTCCAAGGAACAGGCTTCCTTTTCCTACTATCATAGCTCTATTTATTTCTCCGGACATTATTTCATCTCTTGCAAAACCAATATAAGGAACTCCTGAAGGAATATGCCCTTGGGTTGGTGCCCAGCCTTCCATACCATGTTCAACGATAAAATCATTTAACTGAGTTCTTTCCAATTCTCCTCTTTTTACTCCAAGGGCTGCAATCATCTTGTAATTAGCTGTTGGAACATCTCCAGCACCTGCAGGTTTTGTTATATCTGGATTTTGCATTTCTACTGAATATTTATCAATATCAGTTATCTTTAAATTTCCTCTGTCAAGAGGTTCTGTAACTAAAGAAGTGATTACTGCCTGTGGGGATGATCCAGTTCCTACAGTATGCTTTCCAATTAGGTCATTTCTTAAGATAGGACTTACGCCATCATTTTGAGATATCAAAACAGCAAAACCACCTACAACATCCTCTAGAACAGGAATTCCCTTTTTGACATGGTCTTTTCCATTCATACCAAGTTTAGCTGTTGACCCGCCTGCTACTACCATAACATTCTTAAATGTTCCAGCTTTTACCAAGGATGCAGCATTTATTATTGTATGAGTAGGTGCTGCACAGAATCCCCTCAAGTCAGCTCCAGTAGCATTGACTAAATTTGCAATTTCTGCTATGGATTTAGCGAAATTCCCTCCTCCTCTTTGATTCATATCTCCGCAAGCTTCCTCAGAGCATTCCAATACATAATCTATTTCTTCCGGTGCTATATTGTTTTTATCTAAAAGATGAATAGCTGCCAGAGAAGCTGAAGCCTTGGAAACTAAATTTTCAAACATCACATGGGCGCTAAGATTAACATCCACATCATGCGCTCTCTTCACGCACCCCACTATTCTGTCATTATACATTATGGCTTCAGCTTGTTGTTCATTTATTGCCTTTTCTATACTTTCTATATCTTCTCCTTCCTTTAATTTAGCTACCAGTTCATCTCTAATTAAAGGATGTGAAGTTAGTTTCGACTTTACATCATTGGAAAATTCCTTTTCAAGTTTGACTAAATCAAAAACATCTACTATCTTCATTAAACCAATAAATTCATCTTCAGGCATAATCTCGCCAAATTTTCCTACTCTTTTGGCATCCTTCTCAAGTTTGTCATACCAAGGGAATTCTATATTTTTAAGTTCACTTGGTTTGTGATTTCCTATATAAACTTGGTTTGGTAAATAATTCACAGCGTCTTCATAGCTACGTAAATGCTTAGGCAATTCTTTTAGATACTCTGAATTTGGATTTAATGTCTTTTCTGTTGTCTGGGTTGTACCATTGTGAAGTACCATATCAGGTGCATGAACCAATATATAGCTTGCACCTTTAATAACTGAATAACTCATTGTTTACACCTCCATCATTAGGTCATTATACAGAAGGGTGATAAATTATCACCCTTCTGTATAAATTCTATTATTACTTACTAAAGCTCAAATACAGTTTGTTCTGTAACTTCGGTTGATAAAGCTTCAAGAGCTTTTTCAACTAATTTTCTTCTCAATGCTTTTTCCTCATCAGGATCCAAATTTGGATTTCCTAATGGGTGAGGAATGGCTATAGTAGGAACTATTCTATTTGCTCCTACAGTTAATGATATTGGAACAACTGTACACATATGAACTACTGGAATACCTGCTCTTTCTACTTCCTTTACCATTGTTGCACCGCAACGTGTACAGGTGCCTCAGGTGGAAGTTAGAATAACTGCATCCACTCCATCAGATTTTAGTTCTTTACTAAATTCTTCGGCAAATTTCTTAGCATTAGCTACAGATGTACCATTACCAACAGTAGAATAATAATACCTATGAAGCGATCCTATTTTGCCTTCTTTCTCTAAATCTCTTAAAACATCCACAGGAAGAACTCTATCAGAATCAAGATTTGCATAAATAGGATCATAGCCGCCATGGGCAGTTTGAAATTCTCCTTCATGTAAATCATTAATTCCCTCAATATCATATTTACCATATCTTTGAGCAGATGATGATTCAATATGATCTGGATTGCCATGAGGTACTATACCTCCAGATGTCACTAAAGCAATTTTAGCCTTAGTTATATCCTTTACAGCCGGATTAGCAGGTACTCTATCAAAGTTTGGCATAGGGAATTCGGTCTTAAATGGCTCCCCAGCTAATTTTTTAACAAGCATATCTACTGCTCTTGCTGATCCTCTTTTCTCCATTACAAGATTCTTTCTGATTCCTCTTTCAAGATACCCTTCCTCGTCAGGTGAACCTATTTCTTCACCCTTAACAAGCTTAAGTGCGAGCGGAACCATCTTAGCTACAGCATCTCTCATGCCTGCAGCGCTATTCTTTGTAGCTACTATATATACTGATTTTTTATATAAGTCGGCTCCTGGATTTTCTTCATACATACCTGTAATCGCTGGTATACCCAATTCATTTTGAACTGCTTCAGCTACAGCTCCAGCAGCAACTCCATATCTACCAGCATTAAAAGCAGGACCGGCTACTACTAAATCAGGATTGTAACTTTTTATCATATCAAGAACTTCTTTTTTGGCTTCATCCATGTTTTCACCAAAATAGCTATCTCCGCAGATTACAGTAGCTATTATTTCAGCTTCATTTTTGAATCCAGCCTTTAAAGCTAACCCCGGTCCTAAAACTCCTTCTCTAACCTCGGGTCTGTAATCCGCTTTATCTTCACCACCAATTCCTGCAAAGAATTGATTTATATAGTGAACTATTCTAATTTTCCCCATGAATTTCCCCCCTCTCTATAATTTAGGTTTTGGGATTTTTAATCTAAAAAACTACAATATTCTTTTCTTAATTCACTTACTGATGAAACAATAGCATCAACATCCAATACCATTTCCATCATGCCAACTTGGTCATCATATACATCGGCATCTACTGATTCTTTAAATTCTGGTTCTACTGCATGATATACTCTAAGTCCCAACGGAACTCCTGCTAATGGACCTGCATAAGTTGGGTCGCCAGCTGTTACTGTCTCTGCTGCCAATGCAGCTGATTCAGCTTCTGATGCTCCAATAATTACAATACAATTTTCGGCACCATATTTCTCAGCCATTTCTTTAACCCTTCTTTGATTTTCCAAATCCATTGCACCTGCAGCGGTTCAGACGAAGCATTCAGTTGCTGAAAAAACTATCTCTGCAGGAGTAGTCTTAACACACTCTTCCATGGCAGGACCAGGGATTCCGTCTCTATCTCCAATAATGATTGCCTTTAGGTTCTCATTAAATATTGACATAGTTTCACTTCCTTTCAAGTTATTTTATCATTTCCATTTTTCACACTTTAATTCTTAACTCTTAGCTCCTAAAATCCTTTTGCGGACATCTTGTTAAATCCCATTTCATTAGTTGCACCGGTTATAGCCTGAATTTCCACTGTGATACTTCCATCTTCACCTAAGCTTCCACCGAAGCCGCCAGCTATTGTATCAACATAATCCAATGTTCCTATAACCTTATCCATCTTAGGAAGCTTGATTAATTCGTTTGCATTACCACCTGTTACAACAGCATCAGCTGATGGATCAGCATCTGCAAGAGACTGACTTGCACCATCTCTACCTGCGTATTCATCTGTAATGATAACAGTCTTGATACCTTTTGCTTCTATTTTCTTAGTATTCATAATTAAGTCAGTATCAGGATTGCCAAACCCTTCCTGAGAAATGATAACTCCATCTAATCCAAGATATTCAGCTAGTTTAGCCGACCAGTTAGATGATCTTTCCTTATCAGCTAAATAAACGTTTTCGTTTGTGATGATAACTCCAACAAAGTTTAACGTTTTTCCATGAGCCTCATACAAATCATGGATTACAGGGTTATTTAATTGATGATAAGTTGTATTCTTATCACACGCAGACACACAGTTTCCACTGACTATAGCACCATCCATAACTTCTGTTGGATATATAATAGTAGGAACTATCTGTTTAGCATCTACTCCATATACATAAGTATCATGAAGTAACCCTTGTGTTTGAAGCATCAATACATATCCTACCTTTGGAAGATCAGGATATTTCTTAATACCAGCTAAGAAAGGTTCAGTTTCAAATACTTTGACTGAATCAGGCTTAACTGATTTTGCAGTTTCAGCTAAATATGCTGCTGCTTTAAATCCAGCAAATCTTAATGCTCTTTCATGATCGTGCTGCTTCAATCCTTCCTTTGGCTCACATTTTAGAACCACATTGATTGTTTTTGAGAAAGGAGAAAATTCAGCCCCAGGTCCTGTCATATCGACAATACCTTCTTGGAACCCTACTATCTTTCCGGTTGTCATTACAGTACAACCCTTTAAAACATTAGTTTTTCCTGAACCTACTACATCCACCTTTGACAATATCCCAGGAAATACACCTCCGGGACCTTCAACCTTAACTCTTGGCTCTACTACGTCTTTAACTGGTGTAATCCTTACACTTTCACCAGGCTTAGCGATATCAACTTCAACTTTTGATAGATGCTCATCTTCACTAATTATTTTAAGCAATTCTTCCTTATTTACAGATAAAACACCATTTTCTAGTTTGGTCATATCACCAAATTGTACATCTTTAATTAGTACCTGCCCCAATTCTAGACGCATAAATTCACCTCCTCTAATGGTAAATATTTATATTTAAATTGGCTTATGCCAACATTAAATCAGTAGTAATAGTAGAAAATAATTATTCTTTTTTGTTATACTACCCAGGTAATTCCAGGATTAACCATTAACAATAACCATAAAATAGATTACCCTCCAATATATAAAATTATGTAATAAACAAAAACAGAGTAAATAGGCATGCCTATTTACTCTGTTGTTAACCTTAGAGTTTCCCTATCAAGGTTGCTCTTTCGGTGAAGTATTCTTTCCAGAGTTCTGTCAAAACACGGTCCTTTTACCTGAGAGTATCAATATAGAATGGCATTCTACAAATTACGCCTTCGGTGCCGCAAAGCGGTCTCTCCCGTATTTATCATTCAGAAAATATTTTTTAATTATTTTGTTATTATTTTCACTATCATTTCAATAATATTATATCCCATATAAGAATTCTTTTCAATAACTTTCCACTAATCAATATAATAAATTTACTATTCTTCTTTTAGTTCTTTCAAAACATATTGTGAAATGTTTAAAGAATGGTCAGAAACTCGCTCAAGGTTGCTAATGCAATCAAGGAATAAAATCCCCGCAGTAGTAACACATAAATTATTATTTAGTCTATATATATGATTCTCCCTGTTTTGAGTCTCCAGTTTGTCAACTTCTTCTTCCAGAATATTGACCAATTTTGCAGCCTCTTTATCCTTATCTCTGAATGAAATTATTGCTTTTTCAAATACTTCTTCACATTTGTTGAACATCTCTCTCAACTCATCAGCTGCTATTTTACTAAAGCTTATATTGTTATCTATTTTTTCCTGAGCAAGCTCAGTAATATTTTCTATATGGTCTCCTACCCTTTCAATATCGTTTATAGTATTTAACAAATTGTTGACATGTAAATGCTGCACATGGGTCAAAGGAGCATTAGAAAGCATAACCAAATAGTCGGTGATTTCCCGCTCGATTTTATTGATTATTTTCTCTTTTTCAAAAATACCATCCATTTTATCATATTTTTCATCTACGAATACTAGCTCCGAATCATTAAGGTTTTCAAGAACTATTTCACCCATTCTTATAACTTCTTTATTTACCTGTCCAAGGGCTATGGAAGGAGTTTCTATAATTCTACTATCAAGATATTTTGAAGCTTCCATTTCGTGAGCATCGCTTCCAGGTACAATAAATTCAGCAGCTTTAACAAGCAGATTAGCAAATGGTAATTGTACAATTACATTTACTAGGTTAAAAAATGTATGAGCATTAGCTATCTGTCTTTGGATATCATTTGGTGATACCTTTAATACTAATGCCTGTATAGGAATTCTTAATACTGTCATAAAGAGAATAGTGCCGATTAGATTAAATAAGAAGTGAATAATTGCAGCTCTTTTAGCAGTTTTGTTTGCACCTACACTTGAAATTAAGGCTGTTGTTGTTGTTCCAATGTTGTCCCCAAAAAGTATAGGAAATGCAATATTTATATTTATAAGTCCCTGACCAGCAAGTGCCTGTAACAAACCGATGGAAGCACTACTACTTTGAACTAAAGTCGTAAGTCCTAAACCAACTAGCATACCTAAAACCGGATTATTTAAGCTTGCTATAATATTCGAAAAAGCTGGTATTTCAGCAAGCGGTGCTAGTCCTCCACCCATCATGTCCATACCTATAAAAAGAATACCGAAGCCTATGAGTACCTCAGCAATATCTTTTGATTTTTTCTTTTTAGCAGCTAACCAAATAGCAACACCTATTGCTACTGCGAGAGGGGCATACTCGGTTACATCAAATGCAATCAACTGCGCAGTTACAGTAGTACCAATATTAGCACCCATTATAACACCTACAGCCTGAGTCAATGACATTAGCCCTGCATTTACAAAACCAATTACCATTACAGTTGTAGCACTACTACTTTGAATCACCATAGTAACCAAGGCTCCAACCAATACTCCCATAACTCTGCTATTAGTTAGGACTTCAATTAATCTTTTTAATCTATCACCTGCTGCCTTTTGAAGACCCGAGCCCATTAAACTCATTCCATAAAGAAATAGCCCCAAACCTCCCAAAACTGGCAATGCTATGTCCATAAAGTACCTCCTCATTATCTTTTGTAAAAAAAACTAATTCATATATATTATCTTATTATATTCTTAATATAATAAGTTATTTTAAGTTTGGAAACCCAAGTTGTCTTAAGGCTTCATAAAGAATTATATTTGCGGAATTAGCTAGATTTAAAGATCTGCCAATATCTTTCATCGGCACTCTAATAGCTCTGTCCTTATTTTTTTCTATTAGACTCTCTGGTAAGCCCTTTGTTTCTTTGCCAAAAACAAAAAAGGTATTGTCCTCATATTTAAAATCGCTATAACTGTGATTGGCCTTAGTTGTTGCATAATAAAATGTTCCATCAGGATATTTTTCTAAAACCTCTTCAAAGCTATCATAATAGTGAATATCTACAAGGTGCCAATAGTCTAATCCAGCCCTTTTCATATGTTTATCATCTACAGAAAATCCCAGTGGTCTGACTAAATGCAATGAGGTCTCTGTTAAAGCACATGTCCTAGCAATGGCTCCTGTATTAAATGGAATTTCTGGTTCTACAAAAACTATATTTAATGCCAAAATATTTCATCTCCATGTTTTTAAAGTATAAATTTTTCAATGACACTAGCTACACCGTCGTTATCATTATCCAAAGTTACATAATCAGCACTTTTTCTTACTATATCTTCTCCATTTCCCATAGCTATGCCTAATCCAGCATAATTGAGCATAGAAAGATCATTTTCATTATCACCTACAGCTATGATAGATTCTCTTGGGATATTTAACTTATTACCTAAATATTCTAACGCCTGCCCCTTTGATGCATTTATATCCATAACCTCCAAGTTGTTCCTAAATGATTTGGTTATATTTATATTCTCTACAGCTTTTAACTCTTCAGATAATCTTATAAGCTTCTGAGGCTCATTGTCTAAAAATAGAAACTTATATACATTTAGATTATTATTTTGGATTATCTCATCTAAATTATCGAATATATTTATTTTAAAATCTGGTTCTCTTCCAAGATAATAGTCAACAATCTCATTTACGTATTTATTTGTATATAATGCTTCTTCATCATAAAAGTGGCTATATATATTGTATTTATCCCCAATATTAAGAATCATATTTATCCTGTCAAAATCCAAAGGCTGACTATAGACTATTTCATTATCTCCGTTTATAACAATTGCACCATTAGAAGCTATAATATAATTCTTTAGCTTTAATTTATCGGCATAATGTTGAGCGGATTTCAAAACCCTACCTGTTGCCAGTACTACATGTGTCCCCTTATTTTTTGCTCTTTCAATGGCTTTAATAGTTCTCTCGGAAACATCTTTGCTGCTATTTAATAAGGTTCCATCCATATCCATAGCAATAAGCTTGTACTCCATACAATACACCCCCAATCATATAATATAACACAATAATATAGTTTCTCCAAGAGTAAAAACATCAATATTTTTCTAAAACTCTTCCGGATGTATAGCCTTTGCAATTAGCTCAAGTGCATCAACTATTCTAGGTCCCGGTCTTAATACTATATTTTCATTTAGTAGATAAACATTTCCATTTATAATTGCATCTATATTTTCGTATCCAGGCCTTAGTGCTATAGATTCAGCTGTTTTCTCAGGCATATCTTCTAAAGCTAAATAAACTTGTGGATTTCTTAAAGTTAACTGTTCCAAATCGAACTGTGGATATTCTTCTTCAATATCCCTTGCTATATTGTCCCCACCTGCTAATATTATTAATTCATCTATAAGTGTACCTGGACCCGCTGTCATCAATGGCTCATGCCAAACTTCATAAAATACTCTCTTAGGCTCTATATCCTTTATCCTTGAAAGCACTTCATCTTTTTTTGTATTCATTGTATTAATCAATTTCTTAGCTTCCGCTACTTTGCCAGTCAATTTACCGATTGTATCTATTGTATCAAGTATATCATCTATAAACTTTGGATTAAACCCAGCATATTTTATGCCAGCTTCTTCAAGCTTCAAATTCTCTTCTTCATTTCCAGATCCATAGTCTATTACTAAATCAGGATTTAATTCAATAATTCTATCTAAGTCTATCCCGCTAAGATCTTCAACTTTTTCAATTTCAATTACTTTTTCGGGATAGTCATCAAATATTGTTACACCAACAATATTATCTGCCAGACCAAGTGCACAAATTATCTCAGTGCTGCTTGGAGCCAATGAAATAATTCTTTTTGGAGCTTCATCCAATTTTATCACTCTGTCAAAGTCATCAACTACTGTATACAATTCTTCTCTATTGTCAATAGAATAATTATCAGGACCATCCTCTAAATCATTTTCCTTTTTTTCGTTTAAGCTGCACGCTACATTTATAATACAAAGAATTAGTACGAATATTAGAAATGCTATTTTTCTAGACCTTGACATCAGATTAATCCCTCCTATTATGAATATAATGCCAGACCTCCTGCACGCTAAAAAAGACTTATCCAAGGATAAGTCTAAAGAATAATTATTGTGCTAAATCGATTACTTCAATAGATTCATCTGTAGGGTTATCAACTGCCTTTTCATCACTGCTACCAGGATTGCTTGTTTCTCCAGTATTTGCTTTACTAGGAAGCTCAGGTCCTACCTTATAAATGAAATCTTTCTCTCTGTAATAATCATATGTTATCTGTTTTCTGTCTATTACCTTTCCATTCTTGATTATTGATTTATAGGTCTTTACTTTATAACCATTTCTTCCTTCTTGAGTCATTTCTCTAGCACCTGGCTCAAGAGTTGCATCATAAATTTCTTTTTCCTTATAAGGTATTGTTTCTATAAGTTTAGGTTCAATTTTTACTGTATAATTCTTTACAGTTGTGTCTCCATAAATATAGAAATAAACCCTATTACCTACTATCTTTGAGTAGGTATATACCGGAAAATCATAATCATTTCTAAATTTTAAATCAAGATAACCACTTGCGACAGCTCCATCAGTACCCTTAGGGACATATGCAGCAGCTATTGAGTGCGGATGTCTCTCTACAATAGTCATATCTGCCAAAAGCAATGCATTATACAAAGTAGTAGAGGACTGACATACTCCACCACCCATTCCTGGGGTCAACTCTCCATTGACAATTACCGGTGCTTCCATATATCCATATTTAGCTTGCACTGGACCTAATGTGTTATTGTATGATACCTCATGTCCTGGCATTATCAATAAATTGCTCATTGCCTTAGACGATAATTCTACATTTTTAATCCTTCCACTTGCACTACCTTGAAAGGATGTTGAAAATTCACCAATTACACCATTTATACGGCTCAACATTGCTTTAGTAACCTTTGGCTCAATAATTTCGACTGGAATTGTGATATCTTCCATTTCATACATATTATCAATCAATAAATTTATAAGTTTACTTTCATCTGTCTTTATACCAATTCTCTCGTCTGAAATCTTAAATTTACCATTATTAAAATCAAATACAGCATCCACGCTATCCTTATTTAAATCTTTTTCAATATCTTCTACTAATTTTAAAACCAAATCCCTATCATATTCAGGTTCCATAAAAAGCTGCTTCCCATTTTTTTCAATTTCTTTTATTGTTTTGTATCTTTCAATTAGATTGCCTTCTCTACCTAAATCATAAGCTTCTTCTACTATCTGCTCATATCCATAACTGTAGCCAATGTCTTTAATACTTACGTGGTAGCTCTTATCTTCATACAATAAATTAAATGACTTCTCATTATCATCTATCTCTTTCTGAGCTTTAAGGAATTCAATAGCTTTTTCTTTAGACATCCCCCCAACATCATAATTGTCTATACTAATTCCCTTATAAATTGCATTTGTGTTAATAGTATTCTCGTATAAATAGTATCCCCCTCCTAATAGTCCACCAATTATAATTAAGGGTAATACTATCAAAAATACTTTTTTCATCTAACTTCCCCCATTCTTATAGTAAATGCATTGTTCTGTCAATGGACATTTTTCACAGAGAGGTCTTCTTGCCTTGCAAATCCGTCTTCCATGAAATATCAATAAGTGATGAGCCTTGGACCAGAGACTTTTTTCTATTATACCCATTAAGTCCTTCTCAGTATCAACAACATTGTCACTGTTAGCCAATCCTATTCTGTTGGATACTCTAAAGACATGTGTATCCACTGCAATAGCAGGAGTTCCAAAAGCGTTGCTTATTACTACGTTTGCTGTTTTTCTACCCACTCCTGGGAGCTCCATCAACTCTTCTAGATTGTTTGGAACCACACCTTCATATTTTTCCACTAAAATATTGCATGTTGCTAATATATTTCTACTTTTTGTATTGTAAAATCCACAACTCTTAATTCTTTTACCTAGCTCCTCCTCAGTTAGTTTGATATAGTCCTTTGGTGTTTTGAATTCCTCAAATAAGGTTTTTGTCGTTTTATTGACCTGCACATCGGTACATTGTGCTGACAGTATAGTCGCTATTAAAAGTTCAAAAGGATTTGAAAAATTAAGTTCAGCCTTAGCGTCAGGATATAATTCAGTTAATAAATCTATAACAATTTTAGCTTCTTTCTTTTTTAATTTTTTAGTCATCCAATCCCCCCTACAATATCTCTATATTATAATTTACAATCTCAACTCTACTATCCCCATCTATAAAATTCATAACATTGGATATTATCTGGTTTGCATGGTGGGTATCATTTGTAACACAGGCAAATCCAAGAACAGAAGACTGCCAGCTATCATTTAAATCTATCTCCGCTATGGAGATATTGAATCTTGATTGCAGCTTTCCAATGATACCTTTAATTACATGTCTTTTATCCTTAAGCGAATTTGATTCAAATATAGTTAATTTCAACGTACAAGCTCCTATAATCAAATTTCTCACCTCATAATATTTTAAGACTCCATATTATATTTTAGACTATTTCATAAGAAATTAATAGTTACAAATAGAAAACAATTCACCTTTATCAATTCACAATTCACAGTTCACTCTTATCAATTCACAGTTCACAATTCACAGTTCACAATTGAAAACATTAAAAGACAACCCGAGATTCTTCGCTTGTGCTCAGAATGACTTCAGTTAGTGATAATACTGAAAAACAGTAGTTCACCTAAAAATGTCATCATTCGTGGGTCTAACAATTCACAATTCACAGTTCACAGTTCACAATTGAAAACATTAAAAGACAACCCGAGATTCTTCGCTTGTGCTCAGAATGACTTCAGTTAGTGATAATACTGAAAAACAGTAGTTCACCTAAAAATGTCATCCTGAGACGGCAGTATAATCACCGCCCACGAAGGATCTCGGGTTTAAAATCTTAGTTCTTAACTCTTAGTTCTTACTTACTTGTGAATTTCTATAAAATTCCCATTTCCTTTCCAACCAATTCAAATACCCTTACTGCTTCATCAAGGTTTTCCTTTGAATGAGCAGCTGATACCATACATCTAACTCTTCCTGTTCCCTTTGGAACTGTTGGAAATACAATACCTGATACAAATACACCATTATCCAATAATTTTCTACTAAATTCCATAGTTTTCCCTTCATCTCCAATGATGACAGGAGTTATCGGTGTTTCACTATGCCCAGTATTAAAACCTAATTTACCAAGTTTTCCTTTAAAATACCTTGCATTTTCCCATAGTCTGTCGGTATACTCGGTTGATTCCATAAGCATCTTCAATGCCTCAATTATAGCTCCAGCTGCTGCAGGCGGCAATGAAGTTGAAAACAATACTGGTCTTGCCCTATGGTTTAACCATTCATACATTGTTTCAGAACCAGCCACATATCCACCAACTACTCCAATAGCTTTAGACAAAGTACCTATAGAAAAATCTACCCTTCCGTGTAAGCCAAAGTGATCCACAGTACCTCTTCCACTTTCTCCTAATACACCTGAACCATGTGCATCATCTACATAAGTCATAGCTTCATATTTCTCAGCTAATTCAACTATCTCAGGTAATTTTGCAATATCACCATCCATGCTAAATACCCCATCTGTTATAACAAGGATATTTTTATATTTATCTCTGCTTTCCTTTAGTATTGCTTCAAGACTATCCATATCAGAGTGTTTGTATATGCCTCTTGCTGCCTTTGATAACCTTGATCCATCTATAATCGATGCATGATTTAACTCATCAGATATTATTATATCTCCTGCTTCTGTTATAGCCTGGATAGTACCGGCATTACAATTGAAACCTGACTGATAAAGAAAAGCTGCCTCTTCTCTTTTAAACTTAGCTAAGATATCCTCTAGCTCTTCGTGTATCGCCATATTTCCAATTATTGTTCTAACAGCACCAGCTCCTGCTCCATATTTTTCAACTGCTTCAATTGCAGCCTTTTTAAGTCTTGGATGGTTTGCAAAGCCTAAATAGTTGTTCGATGAAAGGTTGATAACTCTTTTACCATTCAGAATCACCTCAGCATCACTTGGTGATTCTAAAACTGGCAGCTTTCTATAAACACCCTGATCCTTCAACTCCTGAATCTTTTCTTTAAGAAAACTTAATTCATGTACATTTGACATTCCAAAACGCCTCCTAAGATCTTTTTTTATTTCCACCCAAATTATACCATATATTATATAAAGTATATAATTGTTTGTGAAAATTTTATTTATTCTTTAATAGTTCATCTATAATATGCACTCTTTCTTTGTTTTTCATATTTTCCAGAGCATTGATTGCATTTCGCTTCAATATCCTTTTACCTCTCCAACTGCCAGCCATTGTACCATATTTATTCTTAAATTCCCTATTAGACATTGTAACCAGCTCTTTAATATCTATAGCACCTTTTGTCAATTTAGGAACAAATTCCTCGTGGATAGATTTTTTAACATTTTTATTCTTTGGACATACCATCTGGCAAGTATCGCATCCATATATATCTATACCCATTTTCTTTTTTAAATCTAAATCAACTTCATTTTTTGTCTGGGTCAAATAGGATATGCATCTTTTTGCATTAAGTTCATAAGGTTTAGCAAGAGCATTGGTCGGGCAAGCCCTTATACACAAGTCACAATCACCACACTGACTTTCAATCTCCTTGCTTTCAATTTCCATTTCAAGATTTGTAAGAATATATCCAATAAAAATAAATGAACCATAATCTTCATTTATTATACTGCAATTCTTGCCGTAATAACCAATAGAAGCATTTTTTGCTAGTTCCCTGTCTACTAATGGCCCTGTATCCACAAAATATTTATATTCGAAGTCCACTACCTCTTTTATCTCTTCTATTAATCCTTCAAGCTTATTTTTCAATACCTTATGATAATCAATACCCCAAGAGGATTTAGAAAGACTCCCCTTAAATTCAAAGTCAGGTTTCTCATCATATTCTACATTATAAGATAATGCGATGACTATTATTGACTTACAATTTGGCATTGTAAGCCTAGGGTCTATTCTTTTATCTATATCCCTTTCTTCAAACTCCGTCGTAATATTATTTTCCAATCTCCCATTTAAGTATTCCTTAAGATGAGTAAAAGGCTCACAATTTGTAAATCCAACCATATCTATATTTAATTCTTTTGATTTTTCTATTATATATTCTTTAATATCCATAATATCATCCTTTATTGTTTACTATTCACAGTAACTTTAAATTGTGTAAAATCGAAAAATGATAAAAATACACACTCACGGTTTCGGAGATGAATAATTCTATAGCTTATTCCAGACAAAAATCCTACATCTTTCAATTCCTTAGTGGTCTATCTTTAGGGACATGAAAGCTGCTTAACGGATTTTTATCTTCCATTCACTAAGAATTATAGTCACTCCTGCAAATGTTTCCTTAGGATTTTTATCATTTTTCTTTATCCGCTGTAATTAACTGTGAATAGTACCTTTATTGATAATTATAACATATCGTAACCTATTTTTAATATCTATTACATACCAAATATGCTATAATGTTATAGATAGACAAGAAAGGAATTATAGAATGTTTAACTTAAGAAAAAAATCATTTAAAAAATTTGATTTTATATTATTTTTTACAATTATTGCATTATGTATTTATGGTCTAGTGGTATTAAAATCTGCAACATTAAGCTACGATACAAACAGATATGTAAAAACACAGGCTATAGCCACAATTATTGGGTTCCTTGCAGTTTTAGTAATAATTCTTTTAGACTACCAATTCCTAGGAAAACTGTATATTCCAATTTATGTAGTATGTAATTTGCTTTTATTAGCTGTTCTTTTAGTTGGGACAGGCGATGAACAATGGGGAGCAAGATCCTGGTTATATATAACAGATTCTTTTGGATTTCAGCCTTCTGAGTTTGTTAAGATTGGACTTATCATTTCATTAGCCAAGTATATTGATATCAATCAGGAAACCCTAAATATGCCCTTTACATTAATTAGGGTGCTTATATTTGCATTCCTACCTGTAGGACTTATATTATTGCAGCCTGATGCAGGAACAGCCATGGTATTTATATTTTTTATTGCAGCAATGTTATTTATTGCAGGGGTTAAATGGAAATATATTGGTATGGCGTTATTAACGGGATTAGCAAGCTTACCTCTGATTTGGATAAAGCTGGACAAGTATCAAAAAAATCGTATATTAAACTTTCTTGACCCTGAGAGAGATGCATTAAATTCAAATTACCAAGCTATTCAAGGTAAAATAGCCATCGGTAGTGGAAAGATATTAGGTAGAGGACTTTTTGGAGGTACATATACACAATACAACTATATACCAGCTAAACAAACAGACTTTATATTTGCTGTATTAGTGGAGGAATTAGGCTTTATTGGTGGTATGGGATTGATATTTTTATATCTTATAATGATTCAGAGATTTATAAAAATTGCCCGCAACAGTGAAGACCTATTTGGTTCATTGATGTGTGTAGGCATAGCAGCAATGTATCTGTTCCATATATGGGAAAATATCGGAATGACAATAGGGCTTATGCCTATAACAGGTATTCCTCTACCATTCATGAGCTATGGTGGTACATACCAACTAACCAATCTAGTCTGCATAGGTATAGTGCTTAGTGTAGGTCTTTATAGAGAAGGATTGACCTTTGAAAGTAGATAAAATTCGAAAATTTTTAGATGCACTCAACAATAGTAAAATATCAAAAATATTTTACTATTGTTTTTTTAGTAGAGATGTATTTGAAATCTTGAAGCAAAATAAAAACTAACAAGATATGGCAAAAAATAGTTACAAAAAAGTTACAACTTCTTCTTGTAATTAAAGTTGATATTATGTATACTGAAAAGGACAAGTACAAATTTTCCATTACAAGGAGGAGTTTATTTTGTTAAAAGCAAAGGTCATTAAAGGCACCACATTAGCTCTCGCCTTATCTGGATTGATTACATTCGCTACTTCACCAGTCTATGCAGTTCTAGGTGATCAGGAATTGAAAAAAGGTATGGACCATCCAGATGTTAAATTGCTACAAGAAGAGTTAAAAAAACATGGTTTATTTACTGAAAAAGAAACTACTACATATTTTGGAGATGCCACTGAAAAATCATTAAGATCCTTTCAGATTTCACAAAATATTGAAATAAGCGGTATTCTCGATTTAACTACATTTGAAGCACTAATGGCATTAAAAACAAATTCATCAGGGTCCAAAAACGAAACCGTTGTAGAGGAATTGTCCCCTGAGGTTGCAAACAAATCATCTAAATTAATATTTGAACGTGCCCTTGAATTAGAGAATACTGGTTCAGATGTTAAACAGCTTCAGGAAGCATTAAAAGCTACAGGATTTCTTGTCATTGATGATTGTACTGATTATTTTGGTACTCAAACAGAATCTGCGCTTAAATCCTTCCAGGAAAGCCAAGGATTAAAAGCTGATGGCGTTGCAGGTTTGAGAACTATTGATGCTATAAACAGTGTATTAGCAGGAAGAGGCATTGCACTTCCTAAGCCAACAAGAGGAGAAGAAGTTGGAAATATAGCCAAAAATATAATAGCTACTGGCAAAAAATATATAGGTGTCCGATATGCTTATGGTGGTTCTTCACCTAAGGGTTTTGACTGTTCCGGGTTTACATCATATGTATTCAAACAACACGGGATTACATTGCCTAGGTCAACTGTAGATCAGGCTGTTGTAGGAACTAAGGTTAGCAAGGCGGACTTAAAAGCTGGAGACATATTGATATTTAGCAATACATATAAAAAAGGTCCAAGTCATGCAGCTATTTATATTGGAAATGGACAATTTATTCACTCAAGCTCTGTAGGTTCTGGTGGAGTAATGATTTCAAACTTAAATTCAGATTATTATGCAGGTCATTTTTCCTATGGAAGAAGAGTTTTAAAGTAATATAATCAAATAAAAAACAGAGGGATTTTTGGACAACCCCTCTGTTTTTTATTTTAAATCTTCAAATGATACTTGATTTTTATTGAGTATTGCTTCCTCTTTCTTTTTCTCAATCAAAAAACATTTCCTGCATAAAGGCTCATATTCCTTTGCTGCACCTATTACCACTCTTTCCGTATCCTTTGTCTTTCTATGGGAAACCCATGCATCAGTTCCACATTTTACACAAACTGCATGGTGTTTATATAAATAATCCGCTATGGGCATCAATTCTTTTAGTACTTCAAAAGGTTTACCAGTAAAATCTATATCCAGTCCTGCTAGTATCACAGTTACTTCATTGTCTAACATATCTTTGACGCAATTTAATATGTCGTCTAATTTTCCCTTTAAAAATTGTACTTCATCAATGGCGACAACGTCGGGTTTAAGTTCATTACAATAATCTATTATATCATCTATATCTTCAACTAGGATTGCTTCCAAAGAAGTTTTATCATGGGAAATAATATCAGAAGTTGTATATCTGATATCAACAGATGGTTTAAATGCCAAAGTTTTATAACCAGCTATTTTGAATCTTTTAACATCTTTCTCCAAGCTTGATGTTTTTCCTGAAAACATGGATCCAGTATGTATGATGAGTTTTCCTTTGTATTGGTGCAAATTTATACCCCCTTATATTAACTTATTAATTATAACATTTTCTCTAATGGCTTACAATTCTAAAATCAACTCAATTCACAGTTCACAGTCACAATTCACAGTTCACAATGCACAGTTCACAATGCACAGTTCACAATTAAAAGATTAAACCCGAGATTCTTCGCTTGTGCTCAGAATGACTTCAAGTACTAATAATACTGAGAAGCAATAATTCACCGCAAATGTCATCCTGAGTCTGGCAGTATAATCACTGCTTTCGAAGGATCTCGGGTTTTAGCTCTTAGTTCTTAGTTCTTAGCTCTTATCTCTTAACTCTTAGTTCTTAGCTCTTAGCTCTTAACTCTTATCAGTTCACAATTCAGTACTTAAGCTAACATATATTTTCACAAAAGCCTATGGATTAGAATAATATGGATTATGAATTATTCATTACGGGAGTGATTATATGAACAGAAATATTGTAGTCAGATTAGAAGATATAAATATGGTTTATCATACAATGGACAATGAAACCTTAGCTGTTAAGGATTTGAACCTTGAAATATATGATGGTGAAATAATTGGTATAGTAGGTCCAAGTGGATGTGGTAAATCCACTCTGTTGTCATTAGTTTCAGGTTTATTGAAACCCACAAGTGGAACTGTTAAGGTAAATGGAAATATTGTAGAGAAGCCTCTAAAAACCATAGGATATATGTTTCAAAATGATCAGCTTTTCGAATGGAGGAGTATCCTCAAAAATGTGATATTAGGTCTTGAAATTCAAGGCAAAGTTAGTAGTGAAACAATAGAAGAGGCTAAAAACTTATTAATCAACTATGGTCTTGGCGAATTTATTAACTCTTACCCATATCAGCTTTCAGGTGGTATGCGCCAAAGAGTAGCTCTGATAAGGACCCTTCTGATAAAGCCTGATTTATTGTTATTAGACGAACCTTTTTCGGCTTTGGACTATCAAACTCGACTTGCTATATCAGATGAAATAGGTCTTATTTTGAGAGAACACAATAAGACTGCTATCCTTGTAACTCATGATATAGCTGAAGCCATAAGTCTATGTGATAGAATTGCAATCATGAGCAAAAGGCCAGGGACTATAAAGGATATAATTACAATAAAATTGACCTGTGAAGGAAACAGATCTCCAATTAAACTAAGGGAAGCTCCTGAATTCAGACATTATTTCAATAAAATATGGAAGGAGCTAGATATTCATGTCGACTAAATTTTCTAATGAGCATATTAAATATATAAAGAGTATTAAAAGGAAAAACAGAGACATTTTATTAACTCAAATTGGTTTATTGTTAATAGGAATTTTGCTTTGGGAAATTTCAGCAAGGCTTGGATGGATAGATGTATTTCTATACAGCAGCCCATCTGCTATTTGGAATCTCTTTATTGAATATATTGTAAGAGGTAGACTTCATTATCATGTAGGCATATCCTTATTAGAAACTATCATAGGGTTTATATTAGGTACTGTAATAGGTGTTGCTGTTGCTATGATACTTTGGTGGTCTGAATTCTTAGCAAGAGTATTAGATCCATATATGGTAATTTTAAATAGTCTCCCTAAAACTGCTCTTGCTCCAATATTTATAATTTTATTCGGAGCAGGCTATAAGGGAATAATCGTTACGGCAATATCAGTTTCATTGGTAGTTACAATAATGAATATGTTCTCAAGCTATATCTCTGTAGATGAAGACAAATTAAAGCTTTTGGAAACATTTGGTGCCACAAAGTTTCAAATCTTAAGAAAAGTAATTATACCTTCATCTATACCTGATTTAATAAGTACACTGAAGGTAAATATTGGTTTATCATGGGTTGGGGTAATTGTAGGAGAATTCTTGGTTTCAAAGGCAGGTTTAGGTTATCTGATAGTTTATGGAATGCAGGTATTTAGATTTGACCTTGTAATGATGAATGTAGCAGTGTTAGGAGCTATGTCTGCAATTATGTACAAGATAATAGCCTCTATTGAAGATAAATTTACAAAATGGAAAAAATAAGGTCTTCCTGTGGAAGACCTTTACTTTATTTATATTCTACGATTTCTATCTTTTCCATAATTACAGGATTCAATGGCTTACTTGCACTATCGACCTCAACTGCCGCTATTTTATCAACTATTTCCATACCTTCATATACATGCCCAAATACAGTATGTTTGTAGTCCAGCCAATATGTACCACCTAGTTTCTCATAAGCATCAATTACATCCTCTGGATAACCCTTTTCTTCGCCAGCCTTTCTCATCTGATCTATAATTTCCTTTTCAGTCTCTGTTTTCTGAACGATAAAGAACTGGCTACCGTTAGTATTTGGACCTGCATTAGCCATTGATAATGCTCCCCTTATATTTCTATATTTTATATCAAACTCATCCTTAAAAGGTGTTTTCCATATACTTTCGCCACCTCTTCCTGACCCTAATGGATCCCCACCTTGAATCATGAAATCACTAATAATCCTATGAAAAGTCACCCCGTCATAATATCCATCTTTAGCGTGTGTTTTGAAATTTTCCACTGCCTTAGGTGCTACTTCAGGAAAAAGTCTTACCTTTATATCACCATAATTTGTTTTGATTATCCCTATTTCTTCTCCAGACTTTGGTAATTGTAATTGTTCTAAAGTCAAATTTATTCCTCCTTAATTTTAAAAATTCATTAGAAACTTTCCATTATATTCTACACATCAATTGATTAGAATTTTAATTTTTTTAGTACCATTATAAACCAGCTAAATAGTATTATACCCTTAGCAATCGAAGTCATAGATATACTCCACCATACTCCTAACAGTCCTAAAAAAGTAGAACTCAAAATCATGGCTAATGGTATTCTCAATGTATTAAACAATACCCCAATAACTGTAGGTGGAATAGTCCTGCCTATACCATTAAAGGCTCCGGCCGTTCCTATTTCTATAGTCATGAAAAACTGAGAAAGTCCTAAAATCTTTAGATACCTTATTCCTTCCGCTATTGCAACAGGGTCTTCTGGTACAAATATAGTAAAGATAGGTCTAGCAAAGAATATTAGAAGACATGTTGCAAATATTCCAATCCCCGCTAATATTTGCAACCCCTGAAAATATCCATCCTTTATCCTATCTAATTTCTTCGCACCATAATTTTGACCTACAAAAGCAGAAATAGCTGTTGAAAATCCCTCTGAAGACATCCAAGAAATAGACTCAATCTGAGAGCCTATACTCTGTACTGCAACAGCAACGGGGCCGAATCCCGCAACTATCTTCGTCAATATCATACTGATTCCAGCATGCAATCCCGATTGAAAAAAAGGTGGTATTCCAAGTCTAACTATATTTTTCATGATATCCTTTTTAGGTCTTGCTAATAACTTAACATGTGAATATATCGTCTCACTTCTCTTGCCTACAAGTATAAACATTAAGGAGACAATTGCTTGGGCAAGTATAGTTGCCAAAGCTGCTCCTCTTATTCCAAGTGCTGGTATAGGTCCAAATCCAAATATGAATAACGGATCAAGTACTATATTAGCCATCAATCCTAAGGTATTGACCTTAAATGGAGTTATACTATTGCCCGTACTGTTTAAGCTTACCGAAAAAATTGGATTCAAAAAATGAAAGATGATACCTACAGATATTATCGTAAGATATTCAACAGCCATTTCAATGACCTCAGGATCTCCCAAATTAAAAAACCCTATCAACTGATGTCTGAAAACAAACAAAAACAGTGAATAAATTATAGCTATAAAAACATCTAATTGAAATCCATTTGATATATATGTACTGGCCTTCTCAACATCTCCCTTTCCAAAACTATGGGCTACGTTTACTCCAACACCTATTTGAGAAATCATAACTAAAGACGAACCAAACCACATAAAAAATCCTGCCGCACCTGCTGCTGCAACGGCATTAGTACTGAGCCTTCCAAGCCACATGATATCTGTTAGATTGTATGCCATCTGGATAAATGAGGTCCCCATTATTGGAAGTGCAAGTCTAACTAACGTATTTCTAATTTTACCTTCTGTCAAATTTAAGCTCTTATTCATAGTCACTTTCCTTCTCTAAAATTATGTATATTATAAAATATTATATGATTTTCATAAAATACACAATAGTAAATAAAAAATAATCTCCTCACTTGGAGATTATTTTTTACCACTTGTTGTAGTGAACCTTATTCTCATCATATCTATTCTTTGGTTCTTTTTCTGCATCCTTGTTGCCTATGACTACAAGTCCAATTGGTACAATATAAGAAGGTAGATTTAGTACCTCTTTTGCTTTGTCTACAAGATTGTCTGATCCGTAAATGCCGCACCATACAGCTCCCAATCCGATTCCATGGGCTGCTAACAGCATATTTTGTATAGATGCAGAGCAATCAGCTACTAAAAATCCCATACTTTTTTGTTTGTTAACATCTCCACATACCATTATTGCAAAGCCTGCATTTTCAAGCATCTTTGCATATGGATGAAAGGAACTGATACTTTTCAATACTGTCATATCCCTGATAACAATATATTCCCAGGGCTGATAATCATGAGCTGATGGTGCCTGAAAACCAGCTCGTAGAATTTTCTCTTCTTTTTCCTTATCTATTGGAACCCCAGTAAACTTTCTAATACTTCTTCTTGTCATTATAGTTTCTAATACATCCATAGTTAACCTCCTCCTTAAGCAAGATAAAATACTATCCCTAAAAAGTGCATAATACTTGCTGCCAATACAAACAAATGCCATATGCCATGATTATATGGAATCTTCTTTACTCCATAAAATATAGTGCCTACTGTATACAATAATCCTCCCGCTAATATCCAATAGAAGAAATTTATCGAGGTAGCATTGACGATTGCCTTTAATGGAATTAATGCAAGCCATCCCATTCCAATATATAAAATTAAGGATAATGTTTTGAAATTGTCAAATTTTCCAAAGGTAAATATTTTAAATACTACACCAATTACAGCTATTGACCATATACTAACCAGCATAATTATTCTAAACGTTCCATTCAAAGTCAACAGAATAATAGGTGTATATGTACCTGCTATAAACAAGAATATTGAAGAATGGTCAAATACCCTTAATACCTTCTTAACCTTTTCAATACTAAAGCTATGATATAAGGTTGAAGAAAGAAACATCAATATTATACAAGCACCATATATAGCAAAGCCTACTATCGATGGAACATTTCCCTTTTGAATCGCAAAGAAAAGAAGTATGGTTAAAGCCACTATCCCGAAGACTACACCAATACCATGTGTTATACCATTGAATATTTCTTCCTTTTTTGTATATTGTTTAATCATACGATATTACTCCTCTCTTAACCCACGATTCTTTACTAAAATCCTCTTACCTCTTAACTCTTAGTTCTTAACTCTTAGTTCTTAACTCTTAGTTCTTAACTCTTATCTCTTAGTTCTTAACTCTTAGTTCTTAACTCTTATCTCTTACCTATCTTTTCCTTGATCCGTAATGATTAACGGTCCATCCTTGGTAATTGCAAGGGTATGCTCATATTGGGCAGAAAGCTTTCCATCTAATGTCCTTGCAGTCCATTCATTGTCATCGACCTTCAATCTGAATGTACCTACATTCACCATAGGCTCAATTGTAATTACCATCCCTTCAGTCAGTCTTATGCCTCTTCCAGGATTACCATAGTGAGGCACTTGAGGATCCTCATGCATAGATTTACCTATACCATGACCAACGAAATCCCTAACTACCGAGAAACCTTGAGATTCTACATACTCTTGTATCGCATGTGATATATCACCTATTCTGTTTCCTATTACAGCTTTTTCTATACCTATATACAATGACTTTTTAGTCACATCTAGAAGTTTACTTGCGGTTTCTGACAAATTTCCAACTCCATAACTCCAAGCAGAATCCGCTAACCATCCATCATAGTTTACCACCATATCTATAGTCACTATATCTCCATCCACAATAGGAGATTTTCTAGGAAAACCGTGGCATATTTCATCATTTACGGATGCGCATATAGCATAAGGATATCCTTGATATCCTCTTTGTTCAGGGTATGCTCCCCTTTCCTCCAGATATTTTTCAACAAATGTGTCTATTTCCATTGTAGTTATGCCTGGCTTAATCATCTTTGCTATTTCCTTATGAACGTTGGCAAGTATTTCTCCAGCCTTCTTCATCTTAAGTATTTCCTCTTCTGTCTTTATAATAATCATCTACTCAAACCATTCCTTCCTATATATTATACTTTTTCATTAATTATTTTTTTGAATTCCTCATTTTTATGTAAATTTTTAAAATCATTATCTAAAGTCAGCCATTTTATAGTACTTGGATTCAATATAATTGCCTTTCTTATATCCTTAATAGCAAATTCAGCTTGATTTAATATCGAGTATGAACAAGCTCTATTATAGTATAAATCATGAGCATCCGGATTGTTTTCAATACCCTCAGTTAGAACATCTATTGACTTTTTATATTCCTCATTTTCTATATATATACTAGATAGGTTTAAATAAATATAATAATAATTGGGGTTGCACTCCTTAGATCTATTGTAATATTCTATAGCCTTATTATAATTTCCAAGTCGCTTATATACAACTCCCATATTGAACAAAGATTTATAGTAACTTGGGTTTAATTCTATACTTTTTTCAATCATTTTATAGGCTTTATTATAATCCCCAGATTCCTCATAAATTGATCCTATATTATTATATGTTATAAAATCATCAGGATTATATACTAAAACCTTTTTAAAATACATTAAAGCCTTCTTGCTATCTCCATCTTCATCGTAAATGGTCGCTAAATTGTAATATGCCTTGTCAAATCTAGGATTCAATTCTAAGGACTTTTTATATAGAGTGATTGCAAGCTCTTTGTTTCCCCTTTTTTCCTCTACTAATGCCTTATTGAAATATGCTTCAAATTCATTGGGATCTATTTCAAGTACTTTATTGTATGTTTCTATCGCTTCATCAAAGCGTTCCAATTCCTCGTATATTAGGGCTATATTAAACAAAATAATTAGAGACTCTTCTTCGTCTCCATCAAATAAAAAAGCTTTCTTAAAAAAATCAATGGCTTTCTCTTTATTTTCATTAATATAGAAATTTTCGGCTAATACCATATAATTGTTACGTTTATAACTTTTCATAACACACCTCTACAAATAGTCTATCACAAAAATAGAAAAAAAGTAGAGGATATCCCCACTTTTTTTCTATTTTAGCTATCTCATAGTTACTATTCACAGTACTTTAAATTGTGTAAAATCGAAAAATGATAAAAATA